>Ga0194060_10000493_pt1 | contig 28565 bp, 29 predicted proteins | sample SepL225m_MetaG_FD_163427 | JGI IMG/M metagenome (GOLD analysis project Ga0194060, IMG submission 163427) | Anoxic zone freshwater microbial communities from boreal shield lake in IISD Experimental Lakes Area, Ontario, Canada - Sep2016-L222-5m | ecosystem: Environmental > Aquatic > Freshwater >...
GTGAACATGAAGCCAACGCCAGAAGTCAGCGCGAATGAGCTGTTGGCTCTGCGGGAGCGGTTGCACCTTAGCCGTCCGGTGTTTGCCAGCTATCTGCGAACCAATCCTCGCACCCTTGAAAATTGGGAGCAAGGCCGGGCGAGGCCGAATGCCCAAGCTGCACTATTGATCCGCCTCGTTGAGCGTTACCCGGATACCGTCGAGCGTCTGGCCGCTGTTTGACTATCGTTGCGTGAATGCGGCTTTCTTATTTTGCCAATTGTCATGGCACACTGCCAGCCAGAAAGCAGCAGTTATTCACAACAACCCAATGCAACGTGATGACGGGAGAGCCTTGCTGTGACAGCGTTCAGCTATTGCGACTTGTTGCTCGCAATTATATATGCCAGTGCATAATCCGGGGGTCGGTGGTTCAAGTCCACTCATCACCACCAGTCATACCAAGGCTCGCAGCGATGCGGGCCTTTTTTCTTTCTGCGTCGGGCTAACACCGGGTAGCAAGCCGAAGAACCCATTACATTCCTCGATACGGAGAAACCATGTACGACAAGCATGATTACCTCACCTGGATCTCTCAAACTGAACTCCCCCCTCAATCCCCAGCCAATCGATCTATGCTACGCCCATGCGCTGGATGCGGTATTTTTCAGCAATATATACCCGCGAATCTCCAGTAGGGAACAGCCGGCACGCTGCAGCAATAACCGGGGCTCAGTTAGACTCAGCGACATCAAATTCTGATTGTCAATGCGGCCTTGGGGTGCCGCTTACTTTGAATCTACGGTCGCCGGGAGGAATTTATGATTGATCGTGAATGGGGATTTGTTTTCCCTTGGCAGCAACAATTTGACTATAGTGACTTTCAATCTTAACGGAGGGAATGTGGTGATGTCGCCAAATGCCGGAGTTTCATCGACCATCCTGCGTGCGATGCCGATCTTCGGGGTGCTCGATGATGCGTGCCTCAAACCTCTGACTCAGGTTGCCACGCTGCGCCAAATTCCGCGGCACACTATTGTGCTCCATGCCGGAGACCGTACCGACAATATCTACTTTGTTCTATCAGGCGCTTTGAAGGTTCAGATCAGCGACGAGGTCGGGCGTGAGGTCATTCTTTCGATGCTCGGGCCGGGGGAACTGTTTGGGGAAATGGGAGTGCTTGACGATCATCCACGTTCGGCGACCGTTTTGGCGGTCGAATCGAGCCAACTGGTGGTTATAGGCAAGGCGGATTTCAAGCGATGTCTCGCGGAAAATCCCGATGTTTCACTTTTCATCATGCGTAACCTGACCAAGCGCTTGCGCTTGGCCGACCGCCACATTGAGAGTCTCGCGCTGCTCGATGTCTACGGGCGTGTTGCGCGATTGCTGCTTGAGGCAGCAGAGATCGTGAACGGACGCAAGGTGGTGACGCAGAAGCTTACGAAACAGGATATCGCGAAGATGATCGGTGCTTCGCGCGAGATGGTCAGTCGCGTGATGCGAGATCTGACGGTCCAGGGGCTTATCCAGGAGCGGGACGGTCAAGTGGTTTTGGTTGATCTGGAGGTATTCAAACGGCATGGTGACGTCGATGCGACGAATTGAGCAGCAACGTGCCGGCATCCGCGTCCGCTGATGCTGGCGAATCAAGGATAACGACCTATTACAATTCCGGTCGGCCGCTGGAAAGATAGCCGCGTGCCCCATGACTCGCGGCAATTGACTTGCTGCAACGCCTTCCCGTCATCCCGATGCCATTGACACTCACCGATTTCGACTATGTGCTGCCGCCGGAGCTTATTGCCCAGGCGCCTTTGCCGCAGCGCTCGTCGAGCCGGCTGCTGGTAGTTAAAGGCGATCGCCGTACCGACGGCCATTTTGTTGATTTGCCGCAGTGGCTGCGTGCGGGAGATCTGCTGGTGATGAACGACAGCCGAGTGCTGCATGCTCGCTTGCTGGGGCGCAAGGAGAGTGGGGGGCAGGTTGAAATCCTGATCGAACGTTTGCTCGATCACGGGGTGGCTCTGGCGCAGGTGCGGGCGAGTAAATCGCCGCAAGCGGGCAGTCGTTTGCGACTTGAAGATGCACTCGATGTCGAGGTACTGGGGCGCGATGGCGAGTTCTATCTCCTGCGGTTTTCGGGCGATGTTGCTGACTTGATCGATCGCCATGGCCGACTGCCTCTACCGCCCTATATTGAACGGACGGCGGAGGCTCCGGACGAACTGCGCTACCAGACGGTGTACGCGCGGGAGAAGGGCTCGGTGGCCGCGCCCACCGCCGGGCTGCACTTTGATCAGGACTTGCTGACGCGCCTGCGCGAAATGGACGTTCGCATCGCCTATGTCACTTTGCATGTCGGTGCCGGAACCTTCCAGCCAGTACGGACAAGCGAGTTGGCCGAACATCGCATGCATACCGAGCGCTTCATACTGCCCCAAGCCACTGCGGACGCAATTGAGGCGGCCAGGGCGCGCGGCGGGCGCATTGTGGCGGTTGGCACGACGTCCTTGCGCACACTGGAATCGGCGGCGATAGAAGGGAATTTGAAAGTCGGCGCTGACGAGACGGCATTGTTCGTCACTCCTGGTTTTGAATTTCGGGTGGTGGATATGCTGATCACCAATTTTCACCTGCCCAAATCCACTCTTATGATGCTGGTGTCCGCCTTTGCGGGCATGGAAAATATCCGCGCGGCCTATCGTCATGCGATTGACTCCCGCTATCGTTTCTTCAGTTACGGAGATGCCATGTTGCTGCACGGAAGTTTGCCGGAATGAACTTTGACCTCCTTGCCATCGACGGCATGGCCCGGCGTGGAACCTTGACGCTGGCCCACGGCGTAGTGCCAACGCCGACTTTCATGCCGGTCGGCACCTATGGCACGGTGAAGGCCATGTCCCCGGAGGAGTTGGTCGCTATTGGCGCGTCCATCGTGCTCGGCAACACCTTCCATCTCTGGCTGCGTCCAGGACTGGATGTGATCGCGGCGCACGGGGGGCTGCATCGGTTCATGGGCTGGGACGGACCGATCCTTACTGACTCGGGAGGCTTCCAGGTATTCTCGCTGGGCGATCTGCGCAAGATCAGCGAGGAGGGCGTCCGGTTTTCATCGCCGATCAATGGCGACCGGCTATTTCTGACGCCGGAAGAGTCGATGCGCATTCAGCATGTGCTCAATTCCGACGTAGCGATGATCTTCGATGAATGCACGCCGTATCCGGCAGACCTGGCTATGGCGGCTGATTCGATGCGCCTCAGCTTGCGCTGGGCGCGGCGCTCGCGTGACGAGCACAACCGTTTGCAAAACTCGAATGCCTTGTTCGGCATTGTGCAGGGCGGCATGCACGAGGCGCTGCGCGATGAATCGCTAGCGGTGCTGGTCGATCTCGGTTTTGATGGATTTGCCATCGGTGGCTTGTCGGTCGGCGAACCGAAGGAAGAAATGTCGCGCATTCTCGCCCATACCGCGCCGCGTTTGCCGCATGACAAGCCGCGCTACCTGATGGGCGTGGGTACGCCGGAAGATCTGGTGTATGCGGTGGCTCAAGGGATCGACATGTTCGACTGCGTGATGCCGACGCGCAACGCCCGCAATGGCTGGCTGTTTACCCGGCATGGCGACGTGAAGATCAAGAATGCACAGCACAAGAACGATACTCGGCCGCTGGATGAAACCTGTGGCTGCTATACCTGCCGCAATTTCACGCGGGCTTACCTGCATCATCTGCATCGGATCGGCGAGATTCTCGGGGCGCGGCTGAATACGATTCACAACCTGTTCTACTACCAGGCGCTGATGGCTGAAATGCGTGCCGCCATCGAACAGAGCGACTTTGCCGGGTTTCGTCTCGGTTTCCATAGAGGGCGTGCAGGCGAACAGGTATAATCCGTCGGTTTTGTTCGATATTCTTGGAGACTCATAGTGCTGATTTCAAATGCTTACGCGCAGGCGGCCGGCGCTGCGGCCGATCCCATGGGCGGCCTGATGGGCATGTTGCCGATCCTGCTGATGTTTATCGTGCTGTGGTTCGTCATGATCCGGCCGCAGATGAAGAAGGCCAAGGAACAACAGAAAATGGTCAGCGAGCTGGCCAAGGGCGACGAAGTAATCACCCAGGGCGGAATCGCCGGCCGCATTGCCAAGGTAGGTGAAAACTACCTGAGCCTGGAAGTGGCCGAAGCCAAGGACGGCCCGGTCGTGATTACCGTGCAGAAGAACGCTGTGGGCGCATTGCTGCCCAAGGGCACGCTGAAAAACCTGTAATTTTTGAAGGCCGGCCGCGTCAACGCTGGATCGGTCACCCTACCATGAACCGTTATCCCCTCTGGAAGAACCTCACGGTGCTGATCGCCGTGGTGCTTGGACTGCTTTACACCCTGCCAAACTTTTTTGGCGAGGCGCCGGCTGTGCAGGTGGCTAGCGTCAAGTCGACACACAAAGTTGACGCCAGGCTTATGGCTCAGGTGCAGGACGCTCTCACGGCTGCATCCATCGTCCCGCAGGGTATTTTGCTCGACCTGAACAGCGTGCGAGTGCGCTTGGCCGACACCGATACCCAGCTCAAGGCAAGGGATGTTATCGAGAAGGCGCTCAATCCGGTGGCGGCGGATGCGACCTACAGCGTGGCGCTGAATCTGGTCTCGAATTCGCCCAATTGGCTGACCGGAATTCACGCCTTGCCGATGTATCTCGGTCTTGATCTGCGTGGCGGTGTGCATTTCCTGTTGCAGGTGGACATGAAGGGCGCATTGACCAAGCGTCTCGATTCCATCAGTGCCGATTTGCGTAGCCTGCTGCGCGACAAGACCATTCGTCACGGCGGCATCGGTCGCGAAGGGCAGAGTGTGACGATTCGCTTCCGCGAGGCGGAAACACGCGACAAGACGCGCGCCATTCTGGCGGATAACCAACCCGATCTTCTGCTGGCTGATGCCCAGGAGGGCGCAGATTTCAAACTGGTGGCGACGCTCAAGCCGGAAGCGCAGAAGCGTATCCAGGAATTTGCGGTCAAGCAGAACATCACGACTCTGCACAATCGCATCAACGAACTCGGTGTGGCCGAGCCGGTCATTCAGCAGCAGGGCATGGATCGAATCGTGGTGCAGTTGCCGGGGGTACAGGACACGGCCAAGGCCAAGGATATTCTCGGCCGCACGGCAACTCTGGAAGTGCGCATGGTCGATGACGAGGCCAGCGCCAATCCCGGCATCATGGAGCAGGCGGCGCGTGGACAGCCACCACCCGGCACTGACTACTACGTTGAGCGTGGCGGGCGCGGCTTGTTGCTGAAGAAGCAGGTGGTGCTGACGGGCGAACGTTTGACCGATGCCCAGCCCGGTTTTGACAACCAGACGCATGAACCGGCTGTGCATTTGTCCCTTGACTCGGCCGGCGCACGCATCTTCAAGGACGTGACACGTGAGAGCGTCGGCAAGCGCATGGCTATTGTGCTGATCGAAAAGGGTAAGGGTGAGGTGGTGACCGCTCCGGTTATTCGGAGCGAGATTGGCGGTGGTCGAGTGCAGATTTCAGGTCGCATGAGTACCATGGAAGCCAACGATGTAGCGTTGCTGCTGCGGGCAGGCTCGCTTGCTGCGCCGATGGAGATCATCGAGGAGCGCACCATCGGCCCCAGTCTCGGCGCCGATAACATCGCCAAAGGTTTCAACTCGACGCTATGGGGCTTCTCGGCGATTTCGGCGTTCATGGCTGCGTACTATCTGTTGTTCGGCGCAGTATCAGTGGTGGCACTGTCTGCCAATCTGTTGTTTCTGGTTGCACTGCTGTCCTTGTTGCAGGCGACGCTGACGCTGCCGGGTATCGCTGCCATCGCCCTGACGCTGGGAATGGCCATCGATGCCAATGTACTGATCAATGAGCGGGTGCGCGAGGAACTGCGCAGCGGCAGCACGCCGCAGGCGGCCATCACGGCGGGCTACGAACGGGCCTGGGCGACGATTCTTGATTCCAACGTGACCACGCTGATCGCCGGCATTGCCCTGTTGATTTTTGGTTCGGGTCCGATCCGCGGCTTTGCCGTCGTGCATTGTCTGGGCATCATGACCTCGATCTTCAGTTCCGTGGTGGTTTCGCGGGCGATGGTGAACTTCATTTATGGTCGCCGTCGCAAACTGGAAGCGCTCAGTATTGGCCAGGTCTGGAAGCCAGGCCTCTCCACCAAATAGGAATATAGCGATGGAATTCTTCCGCATCAGAAAAGACATTCCCTTCATGCGCCATGCGCTGGTGTTCAACGTCATTTCGTTGCTCACTTTCCTGCTGGCGGTGTTCTTCCTTGTCAATAAGGGGCTTCACTTCTCCATCGAGTTCACCGGCGGCACCCTGCTCGAAGTTAATTATGCGCAGGCGCCGGATCTCGACAAGTTGCGCAAGCAGATGGAGGCCGACGGATTTACCGATACCCAGGTGCAGAATTTCGGCTCCTCGCGTGACGTGCTGATTCGCGTACCCTTGTCCAAGGATGCCGAGACTTCCAAAGTGGGGGATCGCGTCATGGCTTCGCTGATGAAAGTCGGTGCTGGTGGTACGGCGGGCAGTCCGGCTGCTGTCGCGCCAACCCTCAAGCGTGTCGAGTTTGTCGGTCCGCAGGTGGGCAAGGAGCTAGCGTCTGATGGGGCAATGGCGTTGCTGCTGGTGGTCTGCGGCATCGTGCTGTACCTGGCGATGCGTTTCGAATGGCGTTTCGCCGTCTCGGCAATCATCGCCAACCTGCATGACGTCGTGATCATCCTGGGTTTCTTCGCGCTGTTTCAGTGGGAGTTCTCGCTTCCAGTGCTGGCAGCGGTACTCGCGGTGCTGGGCTATTCGGTCAACGAGTCGGTGGTGGTGTTCGACCGCGTGCGCGAGACCTTCAAGAAGAAGCGTGGCCTGACGACGCCACAGGTGCTCGATCATGCGATTACCAGCACCATCTCGCGCACCATCATCACCCACGGCTGTACGCAGATGATGGTGACCTCGATGCTGATCTTCGGCGGCCCCGCACTGCATTACTTTGCGCTGGCGCTGACCATCGGCATTCTGTTCGGCATCTACTCCTCCGTACTGGTGGCCAGCCCGCTGGTGATGTGGATGGGTGTTTCCCGCGAACAGTTCATCCAGGTCAAGGTCGAGAAACAGGAAGCCGTGGTCTGATGCAGCGCTTCCGCGTCTGGGATCTCCCGACTCGGGTTTTTCATTGGGCATTGGTACTCTGCGTCGTCGGCTCGTTTGTGACGGCCAAGATCGGCGGCAATGCCATGATCTGGCATGGCCGCATCGGCGTGATCGTGGCCGGTTTGCTGGCATTCCGGCTGGTGTGGGGTTTTGTCGGTTCCACCTATTCACGCTTTACCCAGTTCGTGAAGGGGCCGGGCCCCGTCAAAGCCTATCTGCGAGGTCAGTGGCAGGGTGCGGGACACAACCCGCTAGGCGCACTGTCGGTCTTGGCTCTGCTCGGCACCCTTACTTTGTTGGTGGCAACCGGCCTGTTCGCCAACGATGACATCGCTTTCGAGGGACCGCTCTATGCGCTGGTCGGCAAGGAGTTTTCGGATCGGGTTGCGGGCATCCATCGTCTGATCGAACTGCCGATCATCCTGCTGGTGCTGGCGCATCTTGGCGCGATCATTTTCTATGTCCGATTCAAGAAACAAGCCCTGATCATGCCGATGATCACCGGCTGGAAAGTCGGCGCTGGCGAGACGGCGCAGGGCGGTGGGCCGGTTGCCCTGATTGTTGCCCTGTTGATCGCCTTGGCGGTCGCGTATGGAGTGAGCGGCATTTGGTTGCCACCCCCGCCTCTCACACCAGAGACGCCCAACTTCTGAGTTGGACTTCGCAAGGAAAAGGGCCACCGCTGGTGGCCCTTTTGGTAGAACCTTACATGATCCGCCTTCGCCTTACTTGATTTCCTTGCGGAAGTCGTCGTGGCAGGCTTTGCAAGCACTACCCAACTTGCCGAATTGCGCCTTTATTGCAGCGGCATCACCCGTTGCCGCGACCTTGGCCAGTTCGTTTGCCTCCTTGTTGAATGCGCTGGCAACCTCACCCAGGCGGGCCTTCTTCTCCGCTTGAAAGAGATCTGGCTTGACGTTGGTTTCATGCCAGCCGCTTCCCTTATCCGTTCCCGGACCATATAGAGCCCCCATGCCTGAGTTGGCGATGGCAGCTAGGGTATTGGCGGCTTGGGTCACTTGGTCCTTGTTGAAGGTTCCGTCAATGTTGGCCTTGATGCGCTGCATGTTCCAGTTCATGAACTGATAACCCGATTGGCGCCAGCGAATCTGATCTTCGGGTTTGCCGACGGATTGGGCCAGGGTCGCGGTGGAAAGACCAAGAGCAAGAACTGCAAAGGCTATTTTTTTGAACTTCATGTGAACTCCTTTTCTGTCGAGGGAACGCCAGCAGCTACCCGAAGAGGGTATGCCCCGTGCGTTTTTGAATTATTCCATACTTCAAGTAAAAGGCGAACACCACCTCACACGTCCTGAAATCCGGCTATTCGATTTCTGTCGCGAAGAGGTGTTTAACGCGCAGAAGGTTATTGCTCTCGGCTGCCAACGCCAGCAGACGATCAATGTTCAGATGTTTGCCGGGATTCTGGCGGGCGTCATCAGTATGCTCGGCATAAAGCTCCAGCCCTTTCCTGGCCGCCTCCGCGGTTATAGCGCCGTAGATTTGCCCGAGATGGTTATAGATCGAAAGCGACCCGGCCTGTCCCGGCTTGTTTTCTATCGTGGCGGCAATAGCACCATCGCTGTCGAGCAGCTGGATTCCTGTCAGGTGCGAGATGCGGGGTAGTTGCTTGAGGTTATCGGTGAAAGCCATTTCAAATTTTCTTGGCCAGTTCTGCCGCTTTTCCGATGTATGAGGCAGGGGTCATCTCGAGCAGACGCTGGCGGTCCGTTTCAGGCAGCGGCAGATTAGCGATGAACTGGCGCAGCGCATCCTTTTCGATACCCTTGCCTCGCGTCAGTTCCTTGAGCTGTTCATAGGGATTGGCGATGCCAAAGCGGCGCATCACGGTTTGTACCGGTTCGGCCAGCACTTCCCATGCGTCGTCCAGATCTTCGGCGAGTCGCTGCGGATTGGCTTCGAGTTTATTGAGTCCGCGTAGGGTCGAATCGAAGGCAAGCAGTGTGTAGCCGAAGGCGACGCCCATATTACGCAGCACGGTGGAATCGGTAAGGTCGCGTTGCAGACGGGAAATCGGCAGCTTTTCTGCCATGTGGCGCAGTACGGCGTTAGCCAGGCCCAGGTTGCCCTCGGAGTTTTCGAAGTCAATCGGGTTGACCTTGTGCGGCATGGTCGACGAACCGATCTCGCCTTGCTTCAGCTTCTGCTTGAAGTAGCCTAGCGAAATGTACTGCCAGATGTCGCGGTCGGCGTCGATCAGGATAGTGTTGGCGCGCGCCATGGCATCGAACAGTTCGGCCATCGCATCGTGTGGCTCGATCTGGATGGTGTAGGCGTTGAACTCCAGTCCCAGTGACTCGATGAATTTGCGGCTGAAGGCTTCCCAGTCGACATCAGGATAGGCGGCGAGATGGGCGTTGTAGTTGCCCACGGCGCCATTGAACTTGGCCGTGAGCGAGACGGCATCAATCTGGCTGCGGCTGCGCATCAGACGCGCCGCGATGTTGGCCATTTCCTTTCCCAGCGTGGTCGGCGTCGCGGGCTGACCGTGGGTACGGGCGAGCATCGGCAGGTCGGCTAGTTGGTGTGCCAGATCACGTAGACGAGCAATCACGCGGTCGAGTTCCGGCAGCAGGCTGCCGGCAATCGCATCCCTAAGCATTAACGCATGCGACACATTGTTGATGTCTTCAGAGGTGCAGCCGAAATGTATGAACTCGCTGACGCGCATTACCTCGGCGTTGCCTGCCAAACGTTCCTTCAGCCAGTATTCCATGGCCTTGACGTCATGGTTGGTGCGGGCCTCGATAATCTTGATGGCTGCTGCATCCGCGACTGAAAAGTCGGCGATGACTAGGTTGAGTTCAGCGATTGTGGCGCCCGAGAATGCTGGGCATTCGGCAATTTCATTGGCCGCAGCAAGAGCTTTGATCCATTCGATTTCGACACGAACGCGATTGCGTATGAGGCCATATTCAGAAAAATGAATGCGCAGATTTTCGACCTTCGAGGCATAGCGACCGTCGAGCGGCGAAAGTGCAGTGAGGGCGGTGAGTGTCATGTGTTTGAAGGGGAAAGGCCGACGCGCGAGAAATACCAAAAACCATAATAATCTTAACATGCAAGCATCAACAGCCAGATTACATATCCGCTGTCAGTGTCAGTAGGCATGTTATAGTTTCCTGGCCTAGGAAACGTGTGGTGTGATGAAATGAAACTGATAGGTTCTCTTACCAGCCCTTATGTTCGCAAGATCCGTATCGTACTTGCGGAAAAAAAGGTTGACTATGACCTGGTTCTTGATTCACCTTGGGTAGAAGGGAATCAGGTGGTCGCTTTCAATCCGCTGGGGAAGGTTCCTGTCCTGGTGTTGGACGATGAAAGCACGCTCTTCGATTCCCGTGTAATTGCCGAGTATCTTGATACCGTAGCCCCCAATAATCGCTTGATTCCCGCTTCCGGAAGAGAGCGTATCAGCGTCAAGCGTTGGGAGGCTCTGGCTGATGGCGTTCTCGATGCCGCTGTAACCGCCTTCCTCGAATCAAGACGGCCGAATGGCGAGCGCAGCCCCTCCTGGATTGAAAGACAGCGCGGAAAGATCACACAGGCTTTGCAGGCCATGTCCAATGATCTGGGGGAGCAGCCTTGGTGTCACGGCTCCGGTTTGTCGCTGGCAGATATCTCGGTCGGCTGCGCGCTGGGCTATGTTTCGTTTCGGCTCGATGATATTGGCTGGAGTCAGCGATATCCAAACCTCGCTCATCTTTATGTGAAACTGATGCAACGGCCTGCATTTTCGGAAACAGTACCGCCCCTGGGCTAGGTTTAAATACTGCAGTTGCGCTTGGCGCCGAGAATCAATACCGTCTCCGCTTCCTGCGGGGAGATCAGGTCGGCATTAGCCTCCACTGAAACTCCGCTATGTTCTGTTTTCTTTTTGATCCTCGGACTGCGCGGCAGTGCCGTCAAGGCGGGCGATCAGGCGTGGTAGAAGGTTCTTTTCGGCTTGATGAGTAAGTTCTCCCATCAGTTGGTCGGCCAGTCCGTCCGTCACTTTGAGTACTGCATGAGGCAACTCCTGATCAAGCCAGCGTGAAAGTTCCTCGCGCAGGGCGTCGAGATGCTGTTGCATGTGCGGCGGTGCCGTGGCCAGCGCCGCTTCGAGTTCCGTGACGATGTCGGTGAGAACGGGCAAGTCTTCTTCGGGCGGCGTTGGTTCTATTGTTAGCGCAGAAGAGCCCGCAACAAATACGCGGGTACGTCGAATCAGCGCATCGGCTTGGCGCAGGATATCCGCCGTGTTGTCTTCAGTCATCAGTTAGATACCTCCCGAGATATCCTGGGCTTCCAGCGGATAGCCACGCTCACGATAAAACCTGAAGCGTTCGCGGCCGGGTAGCCTGTCGCGATCTTCACTGCTGATGATTTCGACCAGATGCTGAAAGCGGCTGAACCCTGGGGGAATTTCGTCCGACAGATTCAACAGCCAGCCATCATGCTGCGGATTGTCAAGTTCGGGCGCAAGGATGATTGGTGTTTCCGCAGCCAAATTATGACCAGCCCGGCAGTGGGGCATAAATCCGGTAGCAGGGTTCAGCCAAAGAAGTCGATCCAACTGTTCGCTGAGTTCCTCAGTCGGCACATATACAAGCACCGGTCTGGCTTGACTGCTTGTATGCGCGAGCCATGCAACGATTGCTTGGAGCCGATCGTTCGTGCCGTGCAAAAAGGTGATTTGCGTCATCCCCGCTTGCGCTTGCCAGCCGGTTTCGGCAACTGCCTCGCGCGATCCATTAGAAAATGGGTGAGCAGTGGCACCGGTCGCCCGGTTGCCCCCTTTTCCTTGCCTGAGCGCCAGGCCGTGCCGGCGATGTCGAGATGGGCCCAGTGGTACTTATCTGTGAAGCGGGACAGAAAGCAGGCAGCCGTGATGGTGCCGGCCGGGCGGCCGCCGATATTCGCCATGTCGGCAAAATTGCTCTTTAGCTGTTCCTGATAGTCATCCCAGAGAGGCAACTGCCAAGCACGATCATAGGAGTCGTGGCCTGCATCGAGCAGTTCCTTCGCCAATCCCTCATTGTTGGCAAGAATACCGGTGGCCACGTGTCCCAGCGAGATCACGCAGGCTCCCGTTAGCGTGGCTATGTCAACTACGCACTCCGGATCAAATCGTTCAACGTATGTAAGCGCGTCGCAAAGTATCAGTCGGCCCTCTGCGTCAGTGTTGAGGATCTCTACTGTCTGGCCCGACATCGAGGTGATTACGTCCCCCGGTTTTGTAGCGGCTCCCCCGGGCATGTTTTCAGTGGTGGGAATTACGCCGATGATATTGAGGGGTAGCTTCATCAAGGCTACCGCCTTAAGCGTTCCCAGTACGCTGGCAGCACCGCACATGTCATATTTCATTTCATCCATTTCCGGCCCCGGCTTGAGTGAAATGCCGCCAGAATCAAATGTGATGCCCTTGCCAACCAGTACTACCGGCTTTGATCCGGAGTCCCCTCCCGTGTGGCGCAGAACGATGAATTTTGGGGGTTCGTGCGATCCCCGTGCGACGGAGAGAAGGGTGTTCATCCCGAGTTTTTCCATATCTGTGCGATCGAGAATGTCGATACCCAGGCCGTGCGATTTTGCGAGCAGCTTCGCCTGATCTGCCAGATAGGTGGGTGTGCAGATGTTGCCCGGCAGATTACCCAGATCCTTGGCGATTTCCATTCCCGTGGCAATCGCCAGTCCTTCAGCCAGCGCTGCTTCAGCGGTGGATAGCTCATTTCGACGGGTGACGCAGAATGTCAACTTTCGCAGCGGGCGACGCACTTCTTCCTTCTTCGATTTGAGGCGATCAAACCGGTAGAGCGTTTCTTGTACTACGATCGCAGCTTGCCGGATATTCCAGGCAACATCCCGTTTTTTGACAGCGAGCTCTGTCAGATAGAGCGTGCCGTCGAAGCCGCCAGTTTCATTCAGTTGGCGAACGGCAGTGGCCAAGGCAGCCCGGAATTCGTTCTCGCGAAATTCCCTTTCTTTTCCAAGCCCTATCAGCAGAATCCGATCTGCCTCGATACCTGGAACGTTGTGCAGTAACAGGCTGGTACCGGCCTTGCCCTCCATGTCGCCACGACGCAGTATGTCACTGAGGAACTGGTTACTTGCCTTGTCGACCACCTTCGCTGCCGCAGAAAGCTTTCTCGGTTCGAAGACACCAACTACAACGCAAGCGCTGCGTTGCTTTTCCGGGCTTCCGCTTTTTATGCTAAATTCCAAAATGTTCTCCTTGGGGGTCGCAGGAAATCGTAGAAATCGTGTTGTTTCAAGCCATTTCCGTTCCTGCCCCGAATATTCCCCAATTTTCTACTAAAAGTCAAAGCAGATACTCCGCTATACGATGATTTTCCAGCGCGCCGCAATCCGGGAGTTCACCCATACGGCGGCGGGGGTTTTTGTCGCGCTCTTTGCGATTCTTATGACCACCCAGTTGATTCGTCTGCTGGGTGATGCGGCCGGTGGGAAGCTGGCTTCGGAAGCTGTCATTGCTCTTCTGGGCTTCCGTGCTATCAGCTATCTCCCAGTGTTGCTTTCCTTGACGCTCTTTGTCGCCGTATTAATGACATTGTCGCGCTGGTATCGCGACTCCGAAATGATTGTCTGGCTGTCCTCCGGCCTTCCGCTGACCGCATGGATAAAGCCCGTACTGAAGTTCGTCGGACCTGCAGTCATCGTGATTGCGATCCTTTCCTTGTTGCTGGCACCTTGGGCAACGCAGAAGAGTGAGGCTTACCGTCAAAGCATGGATCAGCGCGATGACGTAGCGCGTGTGTCGCCCGGCGCTTTCAATGAGTCCGGTGCGGCGGACAGAGTTTTTTTTGTCGAGAGCATGGCCGGCGAGGAAGGTAAGGTAAGAAACATTTTCATCAGCTCCATTCAGCAGGGGCGTCTGGGTGTGATGGCGACCGCCCAGGGTCACGCGGAAACTATGCTCAATGGCGACCGCTTTCTTATTCTTGATCGTGGCCGGCGCTATGAAGGTACAGCCGGCACGGCTGAGTATCGGGTGATGGAGTTCGACCGCTATGCCCTGCGGATTGAAACCAAAGAGTCCCGGGGAATTGAGGAGTCGCCGCGAACCAAACCCGTATGGGAGCTTGTCCGGGATCCACGGCAGTCAAATCTGGCGGAGCTTCTGTGGCGATTGGGGCTGCCACTCGCCGCCCTGAATCTTGCTGTACTGGCCATTCCCCTGTCTTTCGTCAATCCACGCGCCGGACGTACCAACAATCTGATATTTGCTCTGCTTACCTATATGGCCTACAGTAATTTACTTAGTGTCAGTCAGGCTTGGGTGGCGCAAGGAAAGTTGCGTTTCGAGATAGGCGTTTGGGCAGTGCACGTCGGCATGTTTATATTGCTTATAGTGTTGTTCTATCGTCGGCAGAATCCTCTTGCCTGGGGGAAAGTGCGATGGCGCTGAAACTTTATGAGCGCCATCTGGCGAGAGAGGTTTATGCGTCTACCGTTTTAGTATTGACTGCATTCTTGATGTTGTTCGCCTTCTTCGATCTCATTCATGAACTCGAAAGCATCGGTAAGGGTGATTATCAGCTCCAACATGCTATGGGCTACGTGGCGTTGACCTTGCCTGGACGACTGTATGAACTGTTTCCAATCGGAGTGCTGATCGGTACGCTTTATGCGCTTACAGTACTTGCTCGTCATTCTGAAATTACAGTACTGCGCGCCGCAGGGCTCTCTACCGGCGATCTGTTGTTCACATTGGCTAAGATTGGACTGGTGTTTGCCGGTTTGACACTGCTCGTCGGTGAATTTGTTGCTCCGCCGGCGGAGCGGGCTGCCCAGCAGCTTAGACTCAAGGCCATGGGCTCACTGGTGGCTCAGGAGTTTCGTTCCGGTCTTTGGGTCAGGGATGAACGCGCGTTTGTGAATGTTCGTGAAGTGCTTCCTGATGCTTCACTTCAGAACGTGCGCGTATTTGAGTTTGATGACCGTTTTCAGTTGCTGTCGATTAGCCAAGCTGAGCGCGGACGCTATCTTTCTGGCGATACCTGGTCGCTCGAAGGCGTGGTTCGCACGGTTTTTTCGGGGGAATCGGCACGCGTGGAACGGTATGGGCAACTCAATTGGAAATCAGCCCTCAACCCCGATCTGCTGGCGGTGCTTTTGGTGGTTCCGGAACGAATGTCCTTGGTCAATCTATACCTCTATATACGTCACCTGAGTGGAAACCAGCAGAAGACCGGTCGCTACGATATTGCGATGTGGAAAAAGTTGTTCTACCCGCTGGCCACAATGGTGATGATGGCTTTGGCGCTGCCGTTTGCCTACATGCAGGATCGCATGGGGGCGGTCAGCATTCGGGTATTTGCTGGCATCATGCTGGGCATTGGCTTTCATATGTTGAACGGACTTTTTTCAAGTCTAGGTGCAATCAACAGTTGGCCGCCCTTCTTTTCTGCAATTACACCGAGCGTGCTCTTCTTGATAACGGCCGCAGGAATGATCTGGTGGGTTGAGCGACGCTAAACCAGCAAAGGAGATCCTTCGGCTTCTCGGGGATATTTACTTCGACTCAACTCGAGTGGAGATTAATCGTGCTTGAACACCAACCGGGTTCCGGCTAGTCGGTCATGAAGGAATTGGCGGTCCCGGTCGAACAGGGCCCAGAACAGTCCCGCTCCCAAGTAGATTACGCTGGGCCAAGCTAGGGTGTAGCGAAGTACCAGACGACCCAAGGATGGTTGCGCACCGTCAGGACTTGAGATCCGAATCTTCCATGTCTGCATTGCCAGAGTCTGACCACCGTGATGCCAATACCAGATGAAGTAAGCGCCGAGCACCAGAAAAACGTGGATGATCAACATCCAACCCGGCAAGCCGACGCCGAATCCGATCCCCATGGCAAGATGAGGCAGCATGAATGTTACTGAAAGCACTCCCAGCAGCAACAAGCTTTCGTAAGCCATGCTGGCAATGCGGCGACGCAAACCGAGAGGGGGCGCCGTGGAGGTTGGCATCGCTGTGATTAGCGTAGCGCGGCTTGGCCGACCGGAGGGAGGGGTATGGCTGGCGATTTGGTAGTAACCACTGTCTGCTTCGATGGCGCAGGACGAGCTGTTGGCTTGTGGGTGGCCTCCGTTTTCAGTCGACTCTTCTCGCTTTCTGGCAGATCTTTATATTCCTGCCACTTTAGCTTGACTGCTTCCTTCTTTTCAGGGGGAGCTTTTTGCAGCGACCTGTACTTGTCTCTTGCGCGCTTGCGTTCGTCCGGTGTGAGCTTTGCCCATTCGGTCATTCGACGCTGCACACGGGCCTGCTCATCAGGGCTCATGAACTGGTAGCGTTGGGCAATACCCACCCACTTCTTTCTACGGAAGCCGTCCATCTTGTCCCACTCGGTGGAAAGCGGAGCGAGGATGCGTTTCTGATCCGCATTCAACTCAGACCAAGATGGCTGAGACAGCGGAGGTACGATGACTGCATGACCCAGTGGAGAGGCCAGCCAAAGCGCTACTGCAAGGATGAGTCTGAAGCGCGCTCGAGCCATGCGTGGAAGCCTCGATCAAGATAAGCGGAAGGGGGCAGTTCGTCGGCAAGAAGGGCGCTGTCGATTTCCTCGTATTCTTGGGCTTGCTCGAAAGCATTCCAATAATAAGCACCCGTCGCGCCGACACTCAGAGCCATGACGGCGAGAAGATTGCGGGCGTTGGAAAAAAAAGCAGACTCCAGCATATTTCCAAAATTCCCAATTCCAGCTATGCGCAAACCTCTCACCGATATTCCCTGGCGATTCAACGCGGTCTGGCGAGCCTGATGGAGACGACTCACCACTTCCACATCGAGACTGTCCAAGCTCCGATTGAGAATCTGCCTTGTCTTGTAGCCGAATTCAGTATCTTCATTCATAGCTCTATGCCTTTAGCCCTAAGCGCTACAGCCAGCGTGTGGCTGGCGCGAGAGCAGTGTGTCTTCACACTCCCTGCCGAACAACCCATTGCCTCCGCAGTCTCAGTAATATCCATTTCCTCCCAATAACGCATCAGGAAGGCTTCACGTTGACGTGGTGGCAACTTCTCGATCTCTTTTTCAATAGTAGCAAGGAGTTGCGATCGTTCCAGTTGCTGATGTGGCGTTGCCAAACCAGCAGACCCATTCTCTGCTTCAATAGTTTCAAGCGGGTCAGCATCTTCATCGTCATTGGGAGAAATGGACGACAGCAGGGTTGTCCACATGGATCGGACTTTGGATCGTCGGTAACTGTCGCGGATAGCGTTTTGCAGGATTCTCTGAAACAGCATCGGCCATTCGGTCGCCGGGCGAGTACCATACTTTTCCGCGAGTCGCATCATCGCATCCTGCACGATGTCCAGCGCGGTTTCCTCGTTGCGAATGGCGAACATCGCCTGCTTGAAGGCGCGCCGCTCGATGCTGGCAAGGAAATTGGATAGTTCGAATCGGGAACTCAGGGTGTACTCCTGCAAGCTTTCAACAGTAATTAATTACATTGGACAGCTCAAAAAATCTTGACCATTCGCGGGCGAGTCAGTAAGGTTATACGTTTCACTCGAAAAGTGTAACAGGTGCAATCAATGCAGCTAACTGGCGCAGAAATCGTAATAAGGTGCTTGCACGAGGAAAAGGTCGAATATGTATTCGGCTATCCTGGCGGCTCGGTTCTCTATATTTATGATGAACTCTTCAAACAGGACAAGTTCAAGCATATTCTGGTTCGTCATGAGCAGGCTGCTGTTCATGCTGCGGACGCTTATTCTAGGTCTTCCAACAAGATCGGCGTTTGCTTGGTGACCTCGGGGCCTGGCGTTACCAATGCAGTTACGGGGATCGCAACGGCCCACATGGATTCCATCCCGATGGTAATCATCAGCGGGCAAGTGCCGACGGCCTACATTGGACAGGATGCCTTTCAGGAATGTGACACGGTCGGCATTACTCGGCCCTGCGTCAAACACAATTTTCTGGTTAAGGATGTTAAGGATCTGGCGATCACGTTGAAGAAAGCCTTCTACATAGCCAAGACTGGACGTCCAGGGCCGGTACTGGTTGATATCCCGAAGGACATCACCAACCAGAAGTGTGAATTTGAATATCCCAAGACGGTCACCATGCGTTCCTATAACCCGGTGATCAAGGGGCACAGTGGGCAGATCAAGAAGGCGGTGCAGATGCTGCTGGAGGCCAAGCGACCGATGATCTACGCCGGCGGCGGTGTCGTTCTGTCGGATGCCGCCGAAAGACTAGTCAAGCTTGCTCGCAGTCTGGGATATCCGGTGACCAACACCCTGATGGGCTTGGGTGGCTATCCGGGTACCGACAAGCAGAATCTCGGCATGCTGGGCATGCATGGCACATATGAGGCCAACATGGCCATGCAGCATTGTGACGTGCTGATTGCCGTTGGCGCGCGGTTCGATGATCGCGTGATCGGCAATCCGACGAATTTTTCTGAGGTGTCGCGCAAGATAATTCACATCGACATAGATCCTTCCTCGATTTCCAAGCGTGTCAGGGTCGATGTGCCGATCGTCGGCAATCTGCCCGACGTCCTTGACGAACTGCAGAAGCTTCTTGAGGCCTCGGCTGGCGTGCCGGATCCGAAGGCATTGTCCGCCTGGTGGAAACAGATCGACGAATGGCGCGGCAAGAAATCGCTTAAGTACAAGCAGGGCAAGGAACTCATTATGCCCCAGTACGTGATCGAGAAACTTTACGAGGTTACGGGCGGAGAGGCTTTTATTACCTCGGACGTAGGTCAGCACCAGATGTGGGCGGCGCAATACTACAAGTTCGACAAACCCCGACGCTGGATCAATTCGGGAGGCCTCGGTACCATGGGTGTCGGTCTGCCTTACGCGATGGGCGTGCGCTTCGCCAACCCGAAGGCGACCGTGGCATGTGTGACGGGCGAGGGCTCGATCCAGATGAATATCCAGGAGTTGTCGACCGCCAAGCAGTTCCGTCTGCCGATAAAAATTATCAATCTAAACAACCGCTATCTTGGCATGGTTCGTCAGTGGCAGCAGATGTTCCATGGCAACCGTTACTCCGAGTCCTATGTCGATGCCTTGCCCGATTTTGTCAAACTGGCAGAAGCCTACGGGCACGTCGGCATGAAGATCGAGCGACCCGCCGATGTCGAGCCGGCCTTGCGCGAGGCGTTCACCAAGCACAAGAATGACCTTGTCTTTATGGATTTCCTGACTGATCAGACGGCTAACGTTTACCCGATGGTGGCGGCCGGCAAGGGGCTATCGGAAATGATTCTGGCCGAGGAACTGTAAGCATGCGACACATCATTTCTATTCTCATCGAAAACGAGGCCGGTGCCCTTTCCCGCGTTTCCGGCTTGTTCTCAGCCCGCGCTTTCAACATCGAGTCGCTGACTGTAGCGCCGACGGAAGACGCTTCTCTTTCCCGTATGACCATTGTCAGCACTGGCTCTGACGATGTCATCGAGCAGATCACCAAACAGCTCAACAAGCTGATTGACGTGGTCAAGGTGGTAGATCTGTCCGAAGCCGCGCATATCGAGCGCGAACTGATGCTGGTCAAGGTGCGCGCCACCGGCAAGGATCGTGAAGAGATGAAGCGCATTGCAGATATTTTTCGCGGTCGCATCATTGATGTCACCGATTCGACCTACGTCATGGAGTTGACAGGAAACGGCTCAAAACTGGATGCATTTCTCGAAGCCATCGATCGCACCCTTATTCTCGAAACCGTTCGTACTGGTGTATCTGGCATCGGGCGCGGCGATCGAATTCTCAAAGTCTGAACTCTGAATCAAAGGAAAACCAATGAAAGTCTATTACGACAAGGATGCCGACCTTTCCCTCATCAAGGGCAAGAAGGTCACTATCGTCGGCTATGGCTCGCAAGGCCATGCTCATGCCCAGAACCTCAAGGATTCCGGCGTCAAGGTGACTGTCGGTTTGCGTAAGGGGGGGGCATCGTGGGATAAGGCCAAGAAGGCGGGTCTCAAGGTCGAGGAAGTTGCCAAGGCGGTTAAGGACGCTGATGTCGTAATGATGCTGTTGCCTGACGAAACCATTCCAGCGGTCTATCACAGCGAGGTAGAGGCCAACATGAAAAAGGGTGCTGCCCTGGCATTCGCCCATGGTTTTAATGTTCATTACAATCAGATAATTCCTCGTGCTGATGTGGACGTGATTATGATTGCGCCGAAGGGGCCCGGTCATACCGTGCGTTCCGAGTACCTCCGCGGCGGTGGTGTACCGTCGCTGATTGCCATTCACCAGGACAAGTCGGGCAAGGCCAAGGATATTGCTTTGTCCTACGCTGCCGCCAACGGCGGCACCAAGGGTGGAGTAATCGAGACCAACTTCCGCGAGGAGACGGAGACCGACTTGTTCGGTGAGCAGGCGGTGCTTTGTGGTGGTTTGGTGGAATTGATAAAGGCTGGTTACGAGACGCTCACAGACGCGGGCTATGCGCCAGAGATGGCGTATTTCGAATGTTTGCACGAGGTCAAGCTGATCGTCGATCTGATTTTCGAAGGCGGCATTGCCAACATGAACTACTCCATCTCAAACAATGCCGAGTATGGCGAGTACGTCACTGGCCCCAAGGTGATCGGCACCGAAACTCGCGCTGCCATGAAGGATGCTTTGAAGGCTATACAGGAAGGTGAGTACGCCAAGAAGTTTATTCTCGAAGGCCGCACCAACTACCCGGAAATGACCGCCCGTCGTCGTTTGACTGCTGAACACCCGATTGAACAGGTCGGTGAACAGTTGCGAGCGATGATGCCTTGGATCAAGAAGAACAAACTGGTAGATCAAACCAAGAACTGATTCCATTCCAGTTCTAGCTTTACGGAGGGCGTCGCGTCACTTTGCCCTCCTTAGCCTTTCGTTTGAGCCTTATGCTGGGGGCGCCGGAACTCAAGATCGCAGCAAGGGTCGCAGTCGCTGGTCTTTCATGAGCAGTTAGAATAGGATTTGTTTTCCACTTTCCTTGGACCATGCTGCCAATACAACCTCGCAAGGCGTTGATGAACCCCGAACTTCGTCGGCGAGGAATTTATGTGCTGCCCAACCTGCTGACGACTGCGGGCCTGTTCGCTGGTTTTTACGCCATAGTCCAAGCCATGACTGGACGCTTCGAGAATGCGGCAGTAGCAATTTTCATTGCCATGGTGTTTGATGGTCTTGATGGGCGCGTGGCTCGCATGACCCGGACCCAGAGCGCTTTCGGCGCGGAATACGACTCGCTGTCAGACATGGTGTCCTTTGGCGCCGCCCCGGCGTTGATTGCTTTCGAGTGGGCGATGAAGGGTATGGGCAAATGGGGCTGGATCGCTGCATTTGTCTATTGCGCTGGAGCGGCACTTCGCTTGGCTCGCTTCAACACCAATATCGGTATCGTCGATAAACGCTATTTCCAGGGGCTGCCGAGTCCAGCAGCTGCTGCTTTGGTGGCTGGCTTCATCTGGATCATTAACGACCTTAACATTCCGGGGGAAGAGGTGCGCTGGTATGCCTTCGCTTTGACGCTTTTTGCAGGCATCACGATGGTCAGTACGTTGCGTTACTGGAGTGGCAAGGACATAAACCTGCGACGCAGTGTGCCATTCATGGTGCTTCCCGCCATTGTCCTTGGCTATGTCCTGGTATCGTCCTATCCACCGGGCGTTTTGTTCGCGTTGTTTCTCGCCTATGCCCTCTCGGGCTATGTCATAGCAGCATGGACTTGGTACAGTAGGCGAAAATCTGTTGCGCGTCCGGAATAAAGTCTCTATATTATTGATATGGTTGCGACAGTTATATTTTTAGTACTATATCTTGCCTTCACAGGTGCGCTGGTTGCGCGCCTGCCGTTGCGTGCGAAGCTGCTTCCGCTTCTGCGCCGCGCGCGCTAAATACTCCCCTCACAATCCGGTTGTTCTAAGTGCCCGCCTTGCAGGGGCAATAATATCCATTTTTTGGTTTTGTCCAGGAGATAGCCATGTCCAAGGAACATTTGATTATTTTCGATACCACCTTGCGCGACGGCGAACAGAGCCCCGGCGCTTCCATGACCAAGGAGGAAAAGTTACGGATTGCCCGTCAACTTGAACGAATGCGCGTGGATGTCATTGAAGCGGGTTTCCCGGCTGCGTCGAATGGCGACTTTGATGCAGTGAAGGCTATTGCAGAGGTGATCAAAGATTCCACGGTCTGCGGATTGGCACGCACCAACGAGTCCGATGTACGACGTGCCGGCGAGGCGATCAAGCCGGCTAGGTCCGGCCGCATCCATACTTTCATTGCGACCAGCCCCATTCACATGGAAAAGAAGCTGCGCATGGCGCCGGATCAGGTGGTCGAAGCGGCGATTGCCGCAGTAAAGCTTGCACGCCAGTACACCGACGATGTTGAATTTTCCGCCGAGGATGCCGTCCGTTCCGACTTCGATTTCTTATGTCGAGTCTTCGATGCCGTCATTAAGGCGGGCGCCACTACCATTAATGTTCCCGACACGGTTGGCTACAGTATTCCTGATGTCTGGGGCGAACGCATACGCCGGCTGATCGAGTGCGTTTCTGGTGCCGACAAGGTGGTCTGGTCGACTCATTGTCACAACGATCTCGGACTGGCCGTTGCCAATTCGCTTTCCGCTGTGCTGGCTGGGGCACGCCAGGTCGAGTGCACCATCAATGGCCTTGGCGAGCGCGCAGGCAATGCTGCTCTGGAAGAGGTGGTGATGGCTGTGCGAACCCGCAGCGATTTATTTGCCTGTGACACGCGTATCGATACCACGCAGATTGTGCCAGCGTCTAAACTGGTATCGCAAATCACTGGATATGCCGTCCAGCCGAACAAGGCTGTCGTCGGCGCCAACGCATTTGCCCATGAGTCCGGTATCCATCAGGATGGTGTGTTGAAGCACCGCGAGACCTATGAAATCATGCGTGCCGAAGATGTGGGTTGGGCCACCAATCGGCTGACTTTGGGCAAGCTCTCTGGGCGCAACGCCTTCAAGACACGGCTACTGGAGTTGGGCATCGAAATGTCGAGCGAGGAGGTCCTCAACGGGGCTTTCAGCCGCTTCAAGGAACTCGCCGACAAGAAGCGCGAAATTTTTGACGAGGATATTTTTGCGCTTGTCGGAGATGAAGCGGTAACGCCTGAAAATGAGCACTATAGGTTGGTATCGTCAATGTTCCATTCTGAAACTGGCGAGGCACCGCTGGCGCGGCTGACACTTTTTGCTGGAGGCGTGGAACAGCATGCCGAATCGAGCGGTAGCGGCCCGGTCGACGCAACCTTCAAGGCGATTGAAAGAGTTGCTGCGAGCGGTTCCGAGCTCCTGCTATATTCGGTAAATGCCATTACAACGGGAACAGACGCGCAGGGCGAGGTGACGGTGCGCTTGTCGAAAGGGGGCCGAATTGTGAACGGTCAAGGGTCTGATACGGATATCGTGGTCGCGTCGGCCAAGGCCTATATCAATGCTCTGAACAAACTGTATTGCGGGCACGAGAAGCTTAACCCACAGCTTTAACGGTTCTCGATGACGCGGTTGGGCGCCTTGCCAAACAATGGCAACTGCAGCGGAAGGGTTTCCAGGGCCGGCTGGAACCGCCCGGATGCAGCGGCGCCAGCCAGAGAGTTTCCCCGCGAGGCAGAGAAACAGCAACCCGATCAGATCAGGCTGGTCGATGCCAGCCGGTTGAAATAGCTATTCACTGCGCGAGTTTCTTTGCGGTCTCCGCCAGTCGGCGTCCGAGAGCGACGGCGAGCTGCTTTTCATGTTCGCTGAGACTCGTATTCCCATTACTGCCGCTGACATGGCTCGCGCCATAAGGCGTGCCGCCTTCGCGTGTTTTCGAAAGCACCGGTTCGGTGTAGGGAATGCCGAGGATGACCATGCCATGGTGTAGGAGAGGCACCATCATCGAAAGTAAGGTGGACTCCTGGCCGCCATGCATTGTCGTGGTAGATGTAAATACCGCCGCCGGTTTGCCCGCTAGCGCGCCTTTCAGCCACAAACCGCCAGTGGAGTCGAGGAAGTACTTCAGTGGTGCAGCCATGTTGCCAAAATGAGTCGGGCTGCCCATCGCGAGCCCGATGCATTCCTCGAGATCGCGGGCTTCGACAAAGGGTGGCCCCTCATTGGGGATGGAAGCTTCCGTTGTTTCGCAGACCGCCGATACTTTCGGTACGGTGCGCAGGCGGGCTATGAAGCCGGGCGTCTGTTCGATTCCGCGAGAGATGTGGCGCGCCAGTTCGCGTACCGAACCATGATGGCTGTAGTAAAGAACAAGAACTTCCCGAGTATCCATTGCCTTCAGCATTTCTAGCCTCCAGTAGAATTCGATTATATGTTGCTCTTGGCTCCTTTCCGGTTGATTGCGCGCACCGCGCGCCGATTTCGCGGCGAGCATTGCGTGCAGACTGCGGCAGCGCTTTCCTTTGCTACCTTGATCGGATTGGTGCCAATGATTACAGTCGCGTTTGCGCTGATTACCCTATTGCCTGTTGGGATTGGTCTTGGTGCAGCGTTGGAAAAGTTCCTTCTTGTAAACCTGTTACCCGACAAAGCCGGGATCATTATCGCGAAATACGTTGGACAGTTCGCGTCTCGCGCCGAACGGGTGACCTTTTTCGGGATTGTGGTGCTTGCAGCGACCGCATTAATGCAAATGCTGACCATAGAGCGGGCTTTCAACCAGATCTGGCGGGTAAGATCCAGTCGTCCGTTATTTCGGCGCTTGGCCATGCATTGCCTTGCGCTGTTACTGGGGCCGCTGGTGTTTGGTGCCAGTCTTGCGGCGATTTCATTTGTCGCAGGCGTCTCGCTTGGTTTCGTCGATGAGCCTTACTGGGTGAATACTTTCGTGATTCGAGGGTTGCTGCCTTTCGCATTCATGACGACCTTGTTTGGCCTGCTCTATTGGGGTGTGCCCAACAAACCTGTCAAAGCTTGGCATGCGGGGTTTGGCGGAACAATGGCCGCCCTCGGATTTGTTGGTCTGCAGAAGCTGTTCACGCTTTTTATCGCTGCCGGGTTCACGGTCAACGCTGTAGTTTATGGCGCATTCTCCGTGATCCCGGTATTTCTAGTTTGGCTCTATGCATCATGGAGCGTGATTCTGATCGGCGCGCTACTGGTCGCCGAGCTGCCTCCGTCCGTTCGCGCCTAATGTGGCATAGCGTTGCGAATGAACTCGAAAACTTCGATGCTGGAAGTCTCGATGATGCTACGGTTCGGCATGCATTCGACAATCTGCAAGCGGGCTTCTTGCTCTTGCAGCAATGTAAAAGGGCGGGCGTTGTAGTCGCCCCGCACCGTTAGAATCGCCTCACCGCGGTTCAGACCTGGCAGGGCCGGCAGCAGCAGGGCCGGTATTGGCGGTTCCGGATTGCGACTAGTCAAGGCTTGTATCCGTATTGGTTTTGCTGATGGTGCCAAAACTTCCAGCCCCAATTCGACATGGTTATTGCTCTTGCTGCGAGCCCAGCGCACGAGGCAAATCTGCCAGGCAGCTCCGGTACCAGTGCGCAGGCCTACGGCACAGCCGGGGACGATGCCAGTGACTTCGCCTAATACATGGATGATCGCATAGCCTGAAGGGCTTTCGTTGATCAGCGTCCAGTCGCTGTAGGTCAATTCGCAGTTGCTTGATGTCGGCTCTTGTTGGGAGTCGGCTTCGAGGGCGGCCCACAAGGTACTTAGTTGTGTACAGACTTCAACACGCAGCGCTTGGGGGCGGCGATTGAAACTACGTTTCCGTGGCGCAGCCCAGCATTGACGAGCTCGCTCAAGCGCGTTGCGGTAGTCTGCACCTGCTGCTTGAAGTGGCAGCCCGAGTGCTGATGGTGGTGTGCCTTCGTTCAACTGGTCGAGATGCCGCGCAGCCAGGTCAGCAAGTTCACCAAAACGGAAGTAGAGACACAGTCCGCCAGCCGGACTGAGGCGCGAGAGGGGGACCGGCGGCTGGTCAATATTAGCGTCGAGCCAGAACCAGTCTCCAGCTGCCTCGGGACAAATCATGTCAATTCGGGTAACTGCAGCGTGAGTCTCGAGGTAGTCTGCTAGAAAAGCAATTTCACGCGGGGCAAGGCCCTCGGGCTGTGCTGCTGTGAGTGCCAGCATGGCTTTGAATCGGGTATCAATCGCGCTCATTTCAGCGGGCACAGTTGCAGTCGGGTCGACTGACTCATGCGCACGATGATAGAGCGCTTGAGCTTTGCGCCAGAAACTCATCGGCGTTGGAATTGCGATCAGCAAGGTGACGATGAACTGTTGCGACAGATTAATAGTTCCATGCAGGCAAACTTGCGCTCTACTGCGATGGATACGGGCGAGTTCCTGAGGATCGGCATCCCCGGCAATCGTCAACCAAGTTTCGCCCAATTCCGCGCGCAGACCAATCAAGCCTTGAGCGACTGTACCCAAGTGCACGGGCAAAGGCAGCTTGATATCAAGCAGCATGGGGATGAGTGCTTTGCCAATTCGCTCGGCACGATGCTGGAGCAGTTCGTCGATCTTGAGACGGTGCAGAACAGGCAGTCCCAGCGAACCAATTGCGGCAATATGATTGCGCAAGGGCAACAGATCGAGCAGCGGATCGTCCTGTTGTGGCTCAGCGAGCCAGTCCAGTGTTTTCTGTAGCTCGACGGGCGGCGGTGTAGAAGTCTTCTTGCGGCGCATGATCAGTGGAATGGCCTTGGTCGATATCTGATTCTAGTAGAATCCAAGCGCTTTTTGATTTGTTGCGTTATGAGGAACCTGAAATGACCAGCTTGTTGTCCACCAAGCCGATTGACCCCAAGGATCGCTTGATCGTAGCCCTCGATTTCCCGGATGCTGACGCAGCACGTGCCCTTGTAATGCAATTGGGCGATGCGGTGATTTTCTACAAGATCGGGTTGGAACTATTCATGACCGGTAGTTATTTTGATCTCCTGCGCTGGTTGATCGCGAAAGGCAAGAAAGTTTTTGTAGACCTAAAGTTCTTCGATGTTCCAGAAACCGTACGTTCCGCAGTGAGGGCCTTGGCTGATAGTGGTGCGACGTTTTCCACCATTCATGGTAATCAGGCCATCATGGAAGCAGCTGTGAAGGATAAGGGCGATCTCAAGATTTTGGCTGTTACTGTGCTAACCAGTCTCGATCGGGGTGATCTGGATGATCTCGGCTTTTCTTGTGAGGTGGAGAAACTTGTGCTCTCGCGCGCGCGCCGAGCGTTGGCAGCAGGAGTGGATGGTATTGTTTCTTCTGGGCTTGAGGCACCCATGATTCGTGGCGAGTTGGGCGACAAACTGATCGTGGTTACGCCAGGCATTCGGCCCGTTGAGAACAAGCTGGTAGACGACCAGAAGCGTACTGTCGATGTCGCCCAGGCTTTCAGGAATGGCGCCGACTATATCGTGGTCGGCCGGCCCATCCGCCAGGCGGCGAATCCTCGCCAAGCAGCGATCAGCATACAGCAGACCATTCGCGAGGTGTTCTCCCTGCCGTGTAGGTGACGCGGCAGACTTGCTTGAAAATGGTATTGGTACTCCGGGTAACCAACAACCGAACGCTGCGCCAGGATGTGCCAAAAACATAACTCTTTTCCATAAAATGTTATTTATAATAGCCAAAAGTGTATGCGAGGGTTTTACATTATAAAATGCTCAATTGTTTTGCTATTATCTTTCATGATTCCATATGGTTAATCGGATTTAATTTCGAGCTGGACAGTGCGTAGCGTAGTTTCGGTGGTGGCCGTAGCTCAGTTGGTAGAGTCCCGGATTGTGATTCCGGTTGTCGTGGGTTCGAGCCCCATCGGTCACCCCAAAGAATTCAAGGGGTTACAGGCGATAAGTCTGTAACCCCTTTGTGTTTTAGTCGTTGTGTAGGTGCAGTGTAGGCAAATTGTATCAATGTGCTGGACGGCCAGAAAAGACAAAGGCTGCCAATTGGACTGCTTCATAGTCCGAAGAAATCCTGCCCCGCAACCATTTTAGCTAGGGCTTACAGGCCAGCCTTTCAACGCCATTGTCATTTTGTTATGGCCACTAGATCATCACTTCGCCACCGTCACACGCACCTCCACGCGGCCAGCTGCTCGGTAGTCATCCAGCTGCACGGTCTTCAGCTCAGGCACCTTCTTGTAGTCGACGTTCCCCTGCTTCCAGAACCGCGTCACCGTCACGCCGTGGCCTGACTCGCTGGCATGGCTCGCCAGCCCTACCAGGCGCTCCCTCGCCCTGTCCAGCGACTCTACGGCATCTTCAGCCTTGCGCTTCGCTTCGACGAACAGCCCAGCTGCCAGCGTCCACGCCGGGTCGCTACGCTCGACCGTGTCACGGTCTGACAGCGGCGGCGGGGTGTCAGTGTCCAGATAGGTCTGGAAGCTGTCCCAAGCCACCCTGATGGCCTCCATGATGGCTTCATCACGCTGTATCTCCACCAGCAG
>Ga0194060_10000494_pt1 | contig 28520 bp, 30 predicted proteins | sample SepL225m_MetaG_FD_163427 | JGI IMG/M metagenome (GOLD analysis project Ga0194060, IMG submission 163427) | Anoxic zone freshwater microbial communities from boreal shield lake in IISD Experimental Lakes Area, Ontario, Canada - Sep2016-L222-5m | ecosystem: Environmental > Aquatic > Freshwater >...
GTAGCAAGGGCTCCATCGCCTTCATGAGTGGGGTCCAGAATGGATGCCCAGGAACCTCGAGGAAAACAATGGGCACTGGAACAGATTTCGCGGTCTGAGCCAATGTCAGTAACTCAAATGTCTCATCGAGGGTTCCGAAACCACCAGGCATACAGAGGAAGGCATGTGACTCTTTGACCAACATCAGTTTGCGAGTGAAGAAGTAGCGCATGCTGACGTATTTGTCATCTCCCGCAATAACAGAGTTAGCACCCGTTTCGAAGGGGAGTCGAATGGACACACCAATCGAGTTCTCCCTACCAGCACCAACCATGCCAGCTTCCATAATCCCGGGACCAGCGCCGGTAACAACCATGAAATTATGTTCAGCCAATGCCTTTGCAGTAGCTGACGTCAACGCATAGATAGGACTATCTGCCGTAGTGCGAGCTGAGCCAAATATCGACACTTTGCGAACATATCTGTAGGGAGCGAACATTGTGAATGCGCGACTCATCTCTTCTATCGCAGAACTTGCGATTTTGATATCTAAAGAAGATGACGGACCTCTTACAAGTTCGGTGACAGTTGTAATAAAACGATTCAACTGTCGTACGTCTGATGATGAACGTTGAATACTCTCGAAACTCTCAAGCAGGTCATTGATCGCTTTGTGGGTGTTCGTCGAGATGGTCACTGCGCTACGAAATTCCTGCTGCTTTTTCTTCGAGCACGCCAATCAGTTCATCAAAACTCTTAATAAAAGAAGCAACGCCTTCATCTTCCAATTGCGCGGCGACCTCATCAACATCGATCGCGTTCATCGCCAATTCAGCCCATTGGCGTCGGCTGATACCAATGTTTGAATCAATCGTTCTCGATACTGTGCCTCGTTGCGAGAAAGCCTCCAACGTTGCGTCAGGCAGCGTGTTAACAGTGTCAGGGCCGATTAGTTCATCTACGTACATCGTGTCGGGATATGAAGGGTTCTTCGTAGACGTTGATGCCCATAATGGTCGCTGAACAGATGCGCCTGCTTTGGCAAGAGCATCCCAACGTGGACCACTGAATGTCTTATGGAACGCGGCATAGGCGAGACGAGCTTGGTTGACAGCTGCAGTCCCACGTAGCGCCAGTGCGCCTGGTGTGCCGAGTTGGTCGAGACGTTTATCGATCTCGTTATCAACGCGACTAATAAAGAAGCTAGCAACGCTTGCAATATTGGACACGGGCGACCCTGAAGCCATTCGCTGTTCAAGTCCGTCGATATACGCATCCATGACTTCTTGATAACGCGAAAGACTGAAGATCAGGGTGACATTGACGTTTCTTCCTTCTGCGATCATTTCCCGAATTGCTGGAAGACCTTGCTGTGTTGCAGGAATCTTGATCATCACATTGGGACGAGAGATGCGTTCGTGAAGAATGCGCGCCGCCGACAATGTTCCGGCAGTGTCATGAGCGAGGGATGGATCCACTTCAACACTGACAAAGCCGTCAGATCCTCCTGATTGAGAGTACAAAGGCGCAAACACATCAAGTGCACCATGAATATCTTGAAGAACTAGTTCCCAGTAGGCCTCTCGCGCAGTTGACCCTTTGCGTATTTCACTGGTGAATTGCTCGTCGTAGTCTGCACTGCCTTGAATCGCCTTCTGGAAGATTGTCGGGTTCGATGTCAGTCCTCGAACGCCCCGTTCTACTAGCGAGGCAAGAGTGCCGGAAGTGAGGTAACCGCGTTGCAAGTTATCTAACCAGGGACTCTGTCCCTGTTCTGAAGAGAGTCTCTTGAGAGAGTCACTCATCGAGCAATCGCATTTCGTGTCACTTCAGCTACGTGAGTTGCTGTTATTCCCAATTCAGCCATGACGACATTGCCCGGAGCACTGGCGCCAAAACGATCAATACCAACGCTGTCCGTGGCGTATGCGGCCCAACCAAAAGTTGTTCCGGCTTCCACGCTGATTCGAGGAATAGTACGAGGAAGAATTTGTTCTTGAAGCGATGCTGACAATGAAGCGAAACGTTCCCACGAAGGCATTGTCACGACATTGACATTGATTCCTTCTTTACCCAACAATTGTGCTGCATCAACAGCTACAGACAGTTCGCTTCCGGTACCAATGATGACAGCTTGTGGTGTCGGCGTTGAAACAAGCACTCCTGCACCGTCTGCGACCGCAGAACCATCAGTGAGAGCAACCACTGTCTGGCGAGAAAGTATGAGTGCAGTGGGGCCGTCATGAGTAGCAGCAATGAGCCATGCCTGTGCAGTTTCATTTGCGTCGGCTGGACGAATTACTTGCAGCCCGGGGATAGCGCGTAGTGACGCCAACTGTTCCACTGGCTGGTGGGTAGGACCATCTTCGCCAACTCCGACAGAGTCGTGACTGAACACAAACACAACGCGAGCGCGAGAGAGTGCCGCTAGTCGAATGGCTGGTCGCATGTAATCAGCAAAAACAAAGAAGGTTCCGCCGACAGGAAGTACGCCGCCATGCAACGCCATGCCCACCATTGCAGCACCCATTGCGTGTTCGCGAATGCCGTAATAGATCTGCTTGCCGCCACGATTGTCTGACGAATACGCACTTGTCTCAGAGAGCTTTGCGCCGGTGTTTCCTGTGAGGTCAGCTGCACCAGCAAGCACGAATGGCATCGCTGAACCAGTTGCCTCAAGAACTTTTTGAAATGCTTGACGTGTCGCCAATTTAGTGTCCGACGGAAACACGGGAAGCACAGATGAAATCTGTTCTTTCGTAGCAACACCGAATGTCGATGGGGTGTAGGAAGAACTACTCGACTGTGTGCGCTTCTTCCACTCTGAATGAGCGGCCTGTCCGCGTTCACGACAATGTGTGCGATATTCAGCGACGAATGCATCGGGAGCATAAAACGGTTCGTCTGGAATTCCCATGACCTTTTTCGTTGCACTGACAAGAGGAGCCGTGAACGGATTGCCGTGAGCTTCGTGTTTGTCCGTGAGATCAGGCGAAGGAAAACCGATATGAGAACGAAGCACAACCAGAGTCGGTGCACCTGTGTGATTACGAGCCGAGAGTAGAACTTTTTCCAGTGCGTCGCAGTCGTCAGCAATCTCGCCCGCTTCGACGACGTTCCAGCCGTATGCACGGAACCGTGCTGGCGCATCATCACTGCATGTCAATGCTGTGCTGCCGTCAATGGTGATTTTGTTGTCATCAAAGATGCAGACCAAATGGTCAAGTTTCAAGTGACCGGCTAGTGAAGCGGCTTCGTGACTGATGCCCTCCATAAGGCAACCATCGCCAGCAATGACATATGTGTGGTGATCGACAGCGTCTTTGCCGTGCACCTCACGAAGATGTGACTCAGCAATCGCCATGCCCACTGCATTTGCAAAGCCCTGCCCGAGTGGACCAGTTGTCACTTCGACGCCAGCAGTGTGTCCAACTTCTGGGTGACCTGGAGTAGCTGAGTTCCATTGACGGAACAATTTGAGATCTGACATTTCCAATCCGTATCCGGATAGAAACAACATTGCGTACTGCAGGATCGACGCATGTCCGTTTGAAAGAATCAAGCGGTCACGATCGATGAAGTCTGGTGACGTCGGATCGTGCTTCAAAATTCGGCTGTACAGAACATGTGCAAGTGGCGCTAGCGACATGGCAGTTCCTTGATGACCGCTGTTGGCAGCTAGTGGGGCATCCATCGCAATTCCTCGAATAATCGAAATTGCGAGGGCGTCTTGTTCGGGGCTCAATTGTGTAGGCACCTCATGATGGTAATCGGCGCCAGGCTTTGAGAACGGAAAGATCAGAATCGAGAGCGAGAAGATCGGCTTTTTGACCAGAACGGATTCGCCCGACCAGTGTTAGACCGACCAGATCTGCTGGGATAGATGTCGCACTCGCGAGTGCTGTCTGAAGAGGTACGCCACAATCTCGCACTACTCGCTGCACGCACTCACCAAGTGGCGTACACGAGCCTGCCAAAGTGTCATCTGGCAACCGTGGCGCGCCATTTCGTATCTCCACTCCGGGTCGAGGGCCGGCGGATGTTTTCCAGGACACCGAATCAGACACCAAACAGATTCGATTTCCAGCGGCACGAAATGCAAGCTGTATGGCATCGGTATCCACATGAACACCGTCTGCAATCACACCACATGACATTTGGTCATCTATGAGAGCCCATGTAGCGAGACCCGGTTCGCGGTGATGGACACCACTCATCCCGTTGAAGAGATGAGTGACCATTGACGCCCCCGCATTCACGGCCTCTTCATATTGAGTCTTCGTCGGACGGGAGTGACCAAGCGACACTGTGATGTCGCGCTTGCGAAGAGCACTGATTGCAGCAATCACTCCAGTTTGTTCTGGTGCAACTGTGACGAGCCGGACAGAAGGTACTAATTGCGATATCCACTGCATGTCACACGCGATGATGTGCTTCACGGGGTGAGCCCCAGGCGCAGCTCCGAGGAAAGGTCCTTCGACATGCACCCCAGCAAAACCCTGCACCTGTCCGGACTGAAACGCTTCTTGAAGTACAGCCAATGAGGAAGACATTTTGTCGAGGGGGGCTGTGACAATTGTTCCGAGCCAACTCGTTGTGCCATTAGCGAGCAAATTTTGATCTAGCCGTTGTAGATCTTGCGTCAATGCGTTCGCCACATGAACGTCATCAAAACCATTCATTTGAATATCGACGAATCCCGGGCACACCAGGGCAAACTCGGGAGAGCCAACAAAACTGTCAATTGATTCGATGAGCCCTTCATCGGTGACAAGCAGTCGGCTAGGCCCACGGAGTTGATCGCCATCAAAGAATTGGTGACAAGTAATTTCGCGCGACACGTTAAAAATGTAGTTCGTAATCTACGGAAGCGAAGCCTTGGCAGATGCCGTCAGTCGAATATCTGAAAAACGAAGAGTCGCTAAACGCAGAGTAGTCAGAGTTTTGATAACCCACCAACCAGGATCAACTTGAAACCATCTATGGGACAAACGTGGAGACGACGGCGCTGCGTGATGATTGTTGTGTAATCCTTCGCCCATCGTGAAGAAAGCCAACCATTGAAGATTCGTGGCTTTATTGTCATACGGTCGACGACCGAAATGATGGCCAAGTGCGTTGACAGCGGCATTGCTCGCCAGATACACGTTGGCATGTATGAACGCGGCAAGAAGTCCGGTCCATGGACCAAGAACAATCATCAAAATTGCAATACCTGAGAGCAGACCAGTTTTGTTGTGACCAAAAAACACCTTGTCCCAACGGTCATCGGGCAAGTCCTTCGCGTAACGATCAATAGTGGATGGGTCGAGAACGGTCGCTCGATATAAAGCCACGTTTTTGGCTTGCACCGTCTTCCATCCGAGCAATACAGGGGAGTGTGGGTCGCCGTCGATATCTGTATACGCATGGTGCTTTCGGTGAACCGCCACCCACTCCTTGGGCTTGATACCCGTTGATAGCCACAACACGGCACGAATGATCACAGCGATTGAAGGCCTAATTGTCAGGGCTCGATGGCTCAGGGCTCGATGCAAATACACGGTGGTGCAGGTGTTGGCGGCGGTACTAACTGCTGCTGCGACAATGAAGGCCGTCGTAACGCTGGAAATTATTGAACTCATGTGCGCAGGTTACCTCGCTACCTACTGGTAGGTAGGGCAATAGTGGCGGTAAATTATGAGGGTGTCCGATTCGCCCGAAGAGATCAGTTCTAAATCGACCAGAGAACTCATCCTCGACGAGGCCCTCCACTGTTTTGCCGACCGTGGATATGAAGGGACGTCGCTCAATGACATAGCCGCTGGGGTGGGCATTCGTCGGCCCAGTTTGCTTCATCACTTTCCGAGTAAAGAAGCCTTGTATACGGATGTTTTTGAAATGCTTTTATCGGAATGGCTTGAAGGTCTTGAAGTTGCAATGGCATCAACGGCTTCAGGCTGGGACAAAGCTGAGCTCGTGATCCGAGCGGGATTTGATCTATTCGCACGGACTCCCGATTACGTGCGCATCATGCGACGAGAAGCACTTGATAGTGGTGTTCATGTCGGTGTCGATCTTTCCGGTTTCTTGCGACCGTTGTTTGATAGTGCGTGCGCGTATTTCACTTCTGAAATGGATGCCGGACATTTTCGTCGTCACAATGCTCAACACCTCATCATTACTGGATACGGAGCAATTTTGACGTACTTCTCCGACGCGCCGTTCATTGACGAACTACTCAATGACGAAGCTCTTACCCCAAAAAATGTTCGCGACCATTGCGACCATGTAGTGGCATTCTTTCGCGCTGCTCTCGTAGCGTAGACCGTTGTTCCTAAATCCGATACGGTTGCCCCATGTCTACTTGGGTTAACAACGGTCGCACTATCGGATACTCGTCAGAAGGTTCAGGGACTCCAATCCTTGCTTTCCACGGAACAACGCAATCGGCAAATGCTTGGGCTCAGGTACAACAAGCGTGTTCGGTAGATCTTCAGTGGGTCACATTTGAGTTTCCAGGATCCGGAGAATCCGACATGCCCACCGCGCCACTGGTTCTCGATGACGTGGTAGCCGATGCTGTGGCCTTGATGAAACATCTCGGTCATGACCACTTTCATGTGGTGGGTTATTCGCTCGGAGCAGTAGCAGCACTTCGTTGTGCTGCAAATTTCCCCGATGAAACAAAGACCGTTACGTCGCTATGTGGCTGGTCACAATCAGATGCGCGCATGAAAGCCACTTTTGATTTATGGCGACGATTGATTGCAATTGATCGGGAACTGTTTATGCGCTACGCGCTAGCTGACGGATACACCGCTGCTGGGCTTGAAGTTTTGGAACCAATGTTTGACGCAGTTGTGGGGATGGCAGCTGCTGCCGTGCAACCCGGTTCAGATGCACAACTAGAACTTGATATTCGGATCGACATCGAAGAGAGTTTGGGCCACATTTCATCTCCGTGCCTCGTTATCGGAGGAATTGAAGATCGATGGGTTGACATCTCGAAGTCACGTCATATTGCAGCAACTGTGACAGGAGCGACCTTGTTGGAACTTCCTGCCGGGCACCTCGTAATCGGCGAACTGGCAACAGAAGTTGCTGCCGCTTTGTCAGCCCACGTGGCGTAGTAGCCCTTTCCCCGCAGGAGCACCCGTGCTGGGGAGCCGTAACTGACTACCGTATGTAGTCGTGTCATCTGAGAAAAACTCCACCCTGTCTGAATCTGATTCAAAGTTGCTGCTGTCGTCGTACAGCATTCCCTTTGCTCCCGAGAAGAAAACCACTTCTGTGGCCGAGGCCGTCGCAGCTGCCGATCAACTTGGTTACCCAGTCGTTGTAAAGCTTGGCGGAGACAATATTGCTCACAAGACAGAACGCGGTCTCGTACGTTTGCGTCTCAGTAACAGCGAGGCTGTATCTGAAGCAGCGACAAGTCTCTTGGCAGCAGCCACAGCGGCCGATGGTGATGTTCACTTGTTGGTAGCTCCCATGATCAGTGGCACACGAGAATTGATCGCCGGAATGCTCGTCGACCCACAGTTTGGGCCAACTGTGATGCTCGGTATCGGCGGCGTCATGGCAGAAGTCATTGCCGATGTTGCTTTCCGCCCAGCACCTGTTGACGAAGCGGGAGCTGCATCCATGATTGATTCACTGCGCATGCAGGGTCTTCTTGACGCCTTTCGAGGAGAACCGGCAGTCAATAGAAGTCAGTTGATTTCTACGATCGTTGGCTTGTCTCGAGTTGCCATGGAGCGCAACGACATCGTGTCGGTCGATGTCAATCCACTGATTGTTCGCGAAAATGGTGACGTCGTTGCAGTCGACGCACTAGTTGAGATGGGACAACGAAATGTCTCTATGGTCTCATCGCGGGTTCCGTACACGGACGCGCAGTTTCGTGCACTCTTCGAACCACGGGGCGTTTTAGTTGCAGGAGCCTCAACGCATCCCGGAAAATTTGGCTTTGTATCGTTGCATAACATTTTGGCCAGCGGATACGCAGGCGGGGTGTACGGCACGAACCTTCAGGGTGAAGAAGTTCTTGGCATCAAGACCGTTGCAGACATTGATTCGCTTCCTGACAATGCAATTGACTTGGTATTTGTATGCACCCCTGCATCTGCCAACCCAGAGTTGCTTCGTGCATGCGCACGAAAGGGAATCGGAGCGGCTTTTCTCACTTCAGCCGGCTACGGCGAGGCAGGAGATGAAGGACGAAAACTTGAGGCAGAGCTAGTGGCACTTGCCGATGAGTTGGGCATTCTTCTTGCAGGACCGAACGGCCAGGGAGTTGTGTCGACACCGGCAAAACTCTGTGCACAAATTGTCGCGCCGTATCCACCTGCGGGTGCGATAGCAGTTGCGAGTCAAAGCGGAAACTTCGTTTCAAGTTTCTTGAACTACGCGCGTCAATCGGGAGTTGGTATCAGTAGAGCCGTTTCAGCAGGAAACGCGGCTGCTCTTGGTGTTGCAGATTTGGTCGAATGGTACGGAACCGATTCCGCCACAAAAGTTGCTCTGACATATGTCGAGGGCATCAGTGATGGTCGCGGATTAATGGAACGGCTCGCGAGGGTAACTGCGAAGAAGCCCGTCGTTCTGGTCAAGGGTGGGGCAACCGATAAAGGAGCTCGCGCTGCCGCCAGCCACACTGGTGCACTTGCTGCGAACGATGCGATTTTTGACGGCGCTTGTAAAGCGGGCGGTATCACTCGTGCAGCAACAGTGGAAGAAGCATTCGAAGCTGCCGCCACATTCGCCACGCAACCTCTTCCACTCGGTCCGAATGTCGTTGTGTTGACAACTGCTGGTGGCTGGGGTGTCGTCACAAGTGATGCCATTGCAAACGATGGGTCAATGCAACTGATGACACTGCCAGAAGATTTACTTGCTCAGATTGATACGAAATTGCCACCACGTTGGAGCCGCAATAACCCGGTCGACTGTGCCGGAGGCGAAACACGCGACACCATTCCTGAAGTTATGGCGATGATCGCGGAACACAAAGATGTGGATGCAATTATTTATCTTGGCTTGGGCATTCAAGCGAACCAAGCTCGCCTGATGCGAGAAGGTCGCTTTCATCCAGATCATGGTCTAGAGCGCATTGTCGAATACCACGAACGTCAAGATTCTCGATTCGCTCAAGCTGCACACGATCTATCTGTTGCAACGGGTAAACCAATTTTGCTCGCTACAGAATTAGCTGTCGCTGATCCCAACAACTCTGGTGTACGCACTGTCCGCGAAACCGGACGGCTCTGCTACGCCAGTGGCAATCGTGCAGCTGTAGCACTCGGACATCTCTATCGATATGCGGTTCACACAGGTGTCGCACGCAAGTAATCGCTTTGGCGTCCGGTCGCGGCAATCGGCAAACCCGCTTCGCACGATCAGTATTCTGGCTTTTGTCGGCGTACTGCTCTTCGGGGGTTTGTATGTCGCACTGTCTCGAACTGCATCACGAGTAACTCATCGCAGCGAAAGAATTGTTGCCACAGTTCCTCGTGTCTCGTTACTTTCTGCCCGCAGGGCTCCGAATACTCTGTCCGTCGTTACTCGCACGGGCAAAGTGTCTCGGGCGTTTACAAATATCGTTGCTGATTTTCCAGCCCAAAGTTGTGTTGCTGTTGAGTGGATGGGTATGCGTCTCGGGGCCGTTAATGCTTCCAAGGCGATGACTCCCGCGTCGTCTACAAAATTGATTACAGCCGCAGTTGCACTTGAAGTTTTAAAACCCGAATTCACGTACTCAACAAAGGTTCATGCGTCCCTCGACGCTGCAGGACTAGCTGCAGATGTGTATTTCGTCGGAGGGGGAGACCCACTGCTAGTTCGCAACGAGTACGTTGCCTCTGAAAAGTACGGAACGATGTCAGGTACTTCACTCGAGAAACTTGCAGACTCACTTGTCGCTGCAGGATTGCGACGCGTCACCGGTTCTGTAGTGGGTGTTGATTCTCGATATGACGACAAAAGATTCGTCGATGTATGGCCACAAGAATTTCACTTCACAGAATCAGGACCACTTGGCGCACTGATGGTTGATGACGGAGTAGTTCTTGGCCAACAAGCCAAACCAGATGATCCTGCAATCGCTGCGGCCACCGAGTTGCAGAACCTACTGAACGCACGGGGAGTCTTGTTCGGAGCATTACCTCGACGCGACGTTCTGCCATCCGGGCTGCCCGAACTCGTTTCCATACAATCAGCGCCATTGACAACAGTGATTCAAGAAATGTTGGTAAATAGCGACAACAACACCGCTGAACTCATGCTGAAAGAAATCGGTTTTGCATCAAAGGGCACGGGGTCTACTGAAGCCGGACTAACTGCAGTGCACGAGCAACTTGTGAAATGGAAATTGGATAAGGACGTTCAATTGTTTGACGGATCAGGCCTGGCGACTGGCGGACGTATTCCATGTGATGTCTTTATGTCCTTGCTCAATACTTTTTCTTCGACACTCCCAAATCTGATGGCTATTGCAGGCAGTACCGGAACCCTTCGCGATGCTTTCGACGGAACTGCAGTGGCAGGAAAACTACGGGGAAAGACGGGAACTCTGAACGGAGTGAAAGCCCTGGTCGGGTACCTACCCATCACAAATGCTGGCCCTGTGTCATTTTCATTATTGATGAATAGGTCAGGAATAGATAATCAAGGCTCGTATCGGCCCATTTGGTATTCATTGGCTGATGTCCTCAATAGAGCCTCAGCCGTGCCATCAGTGGAGCAGTTGACGCCCTAAATCAGCCTGTGGATATCTCTAGGTAGCTGGCGTACAATGTGAACCCCATGGATACGTCCCGCATCACTCATCGTCCCAAGAGGGGTCCAGTCAGCCAAGCGGGCGACCTGTTGGACACTGTGAAGCAATATGCACGCCAGGAAACACTCGAGCCACTCAAGGGTGCTGCTCGCTGGGTCGGTGTCGGTTCAGTAGCGGCATTGTCTCTCGGATTAGCGCTCGTGTTCTCAGCACTCGGCATTCTTCGTCTTAGCCAAGACCTTGGTGGCACTGTCCTCGACGGGTCGTGGTCATTTGTGCACTACTTCATCACCTTGGGCGCAGTCGCTGTCCTTGTGTTCCTTACCTTCTCACGCGTTTCGCAGCGCAGTCTCGCAAAGGACTCGTAACCATGTCTGAAAACACTCGTATCTCTCGCGACGATCTTGAGTCCAAATTTCGTGCACTCCAAGCAGATATTCAAGGCCGTGCCGCTGACAAGAAGCAGTCAGCCATAGCGATTGGCTCAGCCGCTGTATCAGTCATTGTGATTCTTGCGTACCTTTTCGGTCGCCGTAAAGGTCGCCGTCGCGCCTCACGTGTTGAATTCCGTCGGTTCTAAGTTTCATGCGAGCAATTGTTCGATTAATCGGACGTCGTATTTTCGTCAATCAATCTCGCAAATTTCGCTTGGTTAGCCGCGTAGTCACGATCGTTGGCATCACCCGACTTGTAACTCGGGCAACTTCACCTGTTCGTCGAATCGTTCTCGCACGCGATGAGTCAATGGAAATTCGAATTACCAAGAATGGACCACGCGCCTCATGAGTGGAGTATTTGCCGAGGGCGAAAAGGCCCTGTTTATCGATTCAAAGCAACGTCGCTATTTGATTCAACTCAACAAAGAAGGGGAGTTTCACAGTCATGCTGGTTTCGTTGCGCACACTTCTGTGATTGGCACCCTGCCTGGGCAACCTGTCGAATCAACGAAAGGCTCGAAATACATCGTTCTACGACCGACACTCGAAGATTTCGTTATTGAGATGCCACGAGGCGCTCAAGTTATCTATCCAAAGGATCTTGCACCGATGTGCATGATCGGCGATATCTACCCAGGCGCACGAGTCTTTGAGACTGGCGTAGGTTCCGGAGCACTTTCAATGACCATGCTGCGGTACGGAGCACACATTACGGGTCTCGAACTGCGCGAAGATTTCATGAACCGAGCAAAAGCCAATGTGCGATCATTTCTCGGAGAGGAAGCTTTGTCGCGATACAACGTGTCGCTGGGCGACAGCTACGAGGCAACTCTTGAGGGTTCATTCGACAGAGTGATGCTGGATCTGCCCGAGCCATGGCAAGTTGTCCCACGAGTTCAACATGTCCTCGAAGCAGGTGGATTATTGGTGGCGTACACACCATCGATTACTCAAGCAGTGCAAGTCCGCGAGTCAATGGGTAAGGGCTGGGTTGACCAGCGCACGCTCGAAGTTCTCCATCGCACATGGCACATTGAAGGCATGGCAGTAAGACCTGACCATCGCATGGTTGCTCACACAGCGTTTCTTACTGTGGGGCGTTGGATCGGTTCGAACGTTTAGGGTTCGATAAAGATGCATTCGCCGGGGCACTCCTCGGCGGATTCAACAACTGCATCGATAAGTTTGTCGTCGAAATTGGCAAGACCTTCAGCGCCTTCAGCGTTTCCCTTAGCTTTAGCGAATACTTTGTCGCCTTCGCGAACGTAGGCAAGTCCATCATCAAGAAGCGTAAATACGTCTGGTGCAATTTCTTCGCAGAGGCCATCGCCAGTGCAGAGGTCTTGATCGATCCATACCTTCATTTGGGGAGTCCCTTCTCATGAGCCGACAAGCGGCACAAACTGTCGTCCCCACTAGGGGACGGATATCAGCCTACACAACCGATACCCAGGACACCCTGTCTTGAATTTCACAACACAATGCGCATTTGTGAGTGTTGGACGACGGGTCAGTACCTACGGTGACGAGTAGCGTGGAGCCTTCATGACGGAGCAGACCATACCCACCGATGCGCCTGAGACACATCCTGTAACTAAGGCCATTCGCGATTGGTTTCTCGTGGTGGTCCTAGCGCTGGGTGCTGCACTTTTGGTCCGGGTCTATGTACTCCAGCAGTTCTACATCAGTGGCCCATCCATGGAAACCACTTTGTTCGGAAATAACCGCGTACTTGTAAATAAGTTGAGTTATCGGATGCACGACATTCATCGCGGTGACGTTGTGGTCTTTGATCGAGTCACAACGAGTGATGGGACAATTTCGCACGATGATCTCATCAAGCGTGTCATTGCACTGCCGAACGACACGGTCGAGATTAAGAATTGCATTGTCATTGTTAATTCACGGCCGACTGTTGAGCCGTACCTGGATAAGGATGTTCTCGATTTCACAGATCCCGTCAACAGATGCAGAGTGGCGAACATGCCGGTACAGACTGTTCCGGCCAAGAAGATTTTTGTGATGGGTGACAACAGGCCAGAATCATTTGACAGTAGAAGTTTTGGCCCAATTTCTGAATCTCTGGTTGTAGGGCGTGCCTTCGCAATCGTGTGGCCGTTGAATCGAATTTCGACTTTATAAAGTCTTCGTTCGAGGTATGAACCCGATCTCTTTTTCGTACGTTTCGACCATGGTGTCCACGTGATCACTAAAGACAGCGTCAAGACCCATTCGAAGAGATGTTGACAACACGTAGTCGTATTGACAATCCCAGCCGAATGCAAACATTCCAAATTTGTGAACCAACGTGGTTGAACCACCCGTCCAGTCGGTGTGATGCATGTTCAAACAATCAATACCGGCTACTGAGAGCTTTGCGCAACGCATCTCAAGACCCTCTTTGATACGGGATAAACGAGTCGAGTCAACAAGCCGTACGTTCGGCAGCAATGCTCGTTGTGCAATGACAACCGCACTCGAATAATGACACAACCACAAACGCGATTCATCAAAGCCACACTCTCGCGCCGTAGCAGCAGTTCGCTCAAAACTTTGCTCATCTTTGATGTCGATGCTGAGATCAAACTCTGTTCCACATTTCTCGAACAAAGCAGACAACGTCGGTATATGTGATGGCAGTTCAGAAAGCCGCAGGGTACCGATAGCTCGCTTGCGACCATGTTTTCTCACAACGCCGTCATGGTCTAAAACAACGTGTCCATCAACAGTTGTCCATGCATCTGATTCGAGTCCATTTGCTCCAAGCCGCAAGGCGAGTGCGAAGGCGTCAAGAGTGTTCTCTGGCGCGTGGGCCATTCCACCTCTGTGGGCAAAAGCAATCGGGTCAGTTCTCAGGGAAGCAATGCGTTGTTGCACCCTCCAACACTAGGTGGCTGCTTCTATGCTTATCGGGTGTTCAATTTGTCCGGTAGCGAAATTCTTTTTCTACTCGTTGCAGGACTCGTCGTCTTAGGTCCAGAGAGGCTCCCTGGCGTTATCCGCAGGGGCGGAAAAATCTACGGGGACCTACGACGTGCAGCCAGTAGTTATGAAAAGGAATTTCGGGAGACATTTTCAGAACCCCTCAATGATTTGAAATCGACGGCTGATCAGATGCGTCATGGTTTTGGGTTGGTTGATACCGAACCTTCACCTCCCATGCGTCCAGAGAAGGCTGAGTATCCGAAGCCGGACTTTTCGACACCCGTGGTAGATACCCCAGCACAAAACACAGACGATGAGTGATACATCAGCCACGCCCATCGAAGCTATGTCGATGATGGATCACCTCCGTGAATTGCGGATGCGTCTGATTCGAAGTGTCCTCGCGGTCGGAATTTCTACTTTGGTGCTCTTGGCGTTTTATGACCAACTGAAGAACCTATTGACTCGCCCATACACAAACCTGTGCGCACGGCGCCCCGATTTTCATTGCGATGGATCACTCTTTTCTCTGGGACCACTTGATGGCTTTACAGCGCGAATGAGAGTCTGCGTATACGGCGGCCTAGTTCTGGCACTCCCGATCATCTTGTGGCAAATCTGGCGCTTCATTGTTCCCGCTTTGTCGAAGCGAGAAAAGAACTATGCGGTCCCGTTCATCACATCTTCAGTTCTTCTTTTTTGCTTCGGTTCCTATTTGGCGTATTGGACACTCGACAAGGCTCTGGAATTTCTCATCTCGTGGTCGGGCAGTGACGTTACTCAGGCGTACCAAGTGACGAAATACATAAATCTCGTGGTGATGATGATGCTCGCATTTGGCGTTGGCTTCCTTAGCCCTGTCCTATTGGTCTTCTTGCAATTGGTTTCAGTTGTGTCACCCAAGACATTGATCAAACAGTGGAGATACGCCGTTATGGGAATCTTTGTCGCGGCAGCTGTAATTACTCCGTCAGGAGATCCCATCAGCATGTTGGCGCTAGCTATTCCGCTCACAATTCTGTATCTCGTAGCGGTTCTCGTTGGTTGGCTACTCACGCGTCGACGGACTGCGTAATTTCGTGTCCGACGTTCGCGAAACTTTCCTTCAGTCACTGGATTACGCACCTGACGTTTTCCAGATAAAGGCGATGAATTCCATCGACGCAGATGCATCTGTACTGGTAGCTGCGCCAACCGGCTCTGGAAAGACATTGATAGCCGAGTACGCAATAGCGCGCGCACGATCTCTTGGATTGCGCGCGTTCTACACAACACCCATTAAGGCCCTATCGAACCAGAAATATAGAGATTTACAAACGTTGTACGGCGCCCACAAAGTCGGCCTTGTCACGGGAGACAATGCGGTGAACGCCGAAGCCCCAGTTGTTGTAATGACTACTGAAGTCTTGCGCAACATGATCTACTCCAAATCGAACAGGTTGGATGATTTGGGCGTAGTGATTTTGGACGAGGTTCATTATCTTCAGGATGCGTACCGCGGCCCTGTATGGGAAGAAGTAATTATCCAGCTCGACCCCGAGGTGCAACTCGTCTGTTTGTCAGCAACGGTTTCAAATGCAGACGAAGTAGGCGACTGGCTGACCACTGTTCGCGGCAGAACTGATGTGGTTTTAGAGACAACTCGTCCGATTGAACTTGTCAATCATTTTGCTCTCTTCGATAACGCGTCTAAACAATGCGAAATGTTTGAAACCGTAGTTGGCGGCGAACCGAATCGTCACGTACAGCGTCTTCTTTCGAATGCAACGCAAATTCGTGGTCGATCAGGTCACAACGGAGGCAAGAAGCCACGACGATTTTCGCCGCCAACGCGTCCAGAGATAGTGGAACTGCTGGAAGACAAGTCAATGCTTCCGGCAATTGTTTTTATCTTCAGTAGAGCTCAATGCGAGGACGCAGTTCAATCGTGCATGAATGCCGGAATGGTTCTCACTTCTTTAGAAGAAGAGATCCAGATTCGAGAAATTGTCGAGCGGCATTGTGAAAATTTGACGGCGGACGACAAGGACGCCCTTGAGTATCACCATTTCATTGATGATGTGGCGAGTGGAATTTCATGCCACCACGCCGGCATGATTCCGATGTTCAAAGAAGCAGTAGAAGAGTGTTTTGTTCAGGGCCTCGTCAAAGTTGTCTTTGCTACTGAAACCCTTGCCGTCGGAATCAATATGCCTGCACGAGCCGTAGTGATTGAAAAATTGACCAAATATACGGGTGAGCATCATCAACTTCTGAAAGCTTCAGAGTTCACGCAGTTGACCGGCCGCGCAGGACGTCGTGGTTTGGACGAAATCGGGCATGCGATTTCATTGTGGAATCCATTCGTTGATTTCGATCAGGTAGTTGGCCTTGCGCTCAGTAGAAGTTTTCGATTGTCATCGGCATTCAGACCAACTTTCAATATGGCAGTCAATATGGTGCGCAACCGTTCCCTTGATGGCGCCCACCACATTTTGAATTTGTCTTTTGCCCAGTTTCAAGCCGATAAAGATGTTGTTACTTCGGAAGCCTCGCTCGATGGTCGCAAACGTGAACTAGCTCTGCTTGAAAAAGCTCTGGCAGAAAGAGACTTTGGTCAGGAGAATGTCACGAACTCTGACCAAATGGCTTCATCAGTTGAAGCAGAGATTGCACTTCGTTCGTTACGACCAGGAGACATCGTGATGTTCGACGCCTCAAACATCAGGGGCCGCGGGCTGATCATTAGTACAGCTGCACGCCGTTCTGGTATCCGACTCACAGTAGTAACGCCGAGTCGTAAAATTCTTGATGTCATGGCAAAAGATCTGCGTTCGCTTCCTCTGAAAGCTGGTCACGCCGATCTGCCTGTTCCGTTTGAACCCGCTCGTACTGAATTCATACGCGAGTCTGCAGCGCGTTTGGTGAAGGCCAAAATCGACGAGACAATGGGCAGAGCAATGCAGGAACAAACAGGTCCACGTGTAGTTGATTCACCTCTGTCACACAAAAGTATTCGGAAACTACGAAATGAAATTGAACAGATGGAAAGCCGAGCGAGCACCCGCGCAGGTTCTGTTGGCTCACGGTTTATGGATGTCGTGCACATGCTTGAGGAGATGGATTACATCTCTGACTGGACGTTGACTGAAAAGGGCGAGATGCTGGCCGGCATTTTTCACGAGTCAGATCTGTTGATTGTCGAAGTGATGAACCGTGGATTGTTCGACAATCTTTCCGTTAACGATTTGGTCGCCGTTTTGTCGACGTTGGTATATGAACCGCGTGGCGGTGACACTGGTGGTGCTCCACGCTGGCCAAATGAACAAGTTCGACAACGATTCAAGCGAATAGAACGAGTCAGCGAGCAAGTGCAGGACATTCAACGTCAACGAGGTCTTCACCAACATCGTGCACCTAACGGAGGTCTGGCCTATGAAACTGCCGCGTGGGCTAACGGGAAACCATTGTCAAAGATTTTGGATCCTGATCTCACGCCTGGAGACTTTGTTCGCTCCATGCGTCAGCTCATTGATCTACTTCGACAGATTGTTTCAACAACCTCCAACCCCTCGTTACGTGACACCGCTGAGTCAGCAACACGTGCGCTTGATCGCGGGGTAGTAGCGGCAGCATCAGGATCCTCTCGATGATTACTCGGGGTGAAGAGTGGGGCACCTCCACGAAGCGAACCGACGCCGACATCATCATCAACGGCGACATCGAACTAGCCCAGTGCTCAACCGACAGTCGTCTCATCGTTGTTGGAGGAGATATCGCACATAGTCTCGGGGATCCAACGCCTCCGCTTATGGGCGCCGACTGTACCGAAGTGCCGATTGATGCGTTGCGAGTGATCATTACATTTCGTGACGGGACAACATCTTCTACAATTGCGTCGTCGCATGTGATGATCGGACAATGGTTGCGAGGTCGACTTATCTGTATCTCCAATGGAGGTTTCATCGGTCGGAAGAATGTTTCTCCGCGCGCTCATCCCAATGATGGGTTTTTTGACGTGATGTCAATTCAGTCGTCAATGGGAATGCAACAACGAATTCGTGCTCGCCATCGATCAGTTCTCGGAACTCATGTGCCTCATCCGTTAGCAGAGACACGTCGTGCCAAAGTGTCGGAATTTTCTGCCGCCTCTCATGCAGAGAACCTGACGATAGACGGAAAACGAATTCGGTCGTGGACAACAGTTCAGGTAGAAATTGTCCCTGATTACTGGAGACTGCTCGTCTAGCCATCTACGGTGGGGGAATGCAATCTTGGATATTGAACGAATCGCCCGGCACCTATGTGTGGGGAGACATCGCCACCCCTGAGCCTCAGGAAGACGAAGTACGAATCCGTGTTGTTGCCAGTGCCCTGAACCACATGGATTTATGGGTGACACGTGGAATGCCAAAGCCTCCACTTCCGCATATCCCTGGTTGTGATGTGGCCGGAATCGTTGATGCAATAGGAAGCAAAGTGACATCAGTTGCAGTTGGCGATGAAGTCGTCGTCAATCCTGGTGTTTCACCAATTGAAGACATCGTGCGATATGGGAACAATTCTCCGATGGGACCTGGGTTCATGATTTGGGGAGAGCATTGCCATGGGGGACATGCCACATTTGCGATAGCTCCTGATCGAAATGTTCGTCCGCGTCCTTCAACCAGATCATGGTTTGAAAGTGCGGCGTTTCCACTGGCGTATCTCACAGCGTTACGAATGTTGAATAGGGCACGCGTAGCTCCCGGTGAAACAGTTTTGATTGTCGGTATCGGATCTGGCGTGTCAACGGCTGCACTAGCACTTGCTAATTACATGGGAGCTCAAGCAATCGTGACAAGCAGAGACGCGGCCAAGCGCTCTCAGGCGCTCCAAATGGGAGCAGTGTCGGCAATTGATTCAGCAGATGCAAAGTGGCCAGTGCAAGCAGATGTCGTTATTGAAAGCGTTGGCCCCGCTACGTGGGATAAGTCAGTGCGGTCACTCGCGCCAGGCGGACGCATGGTGGTGTGTGGCGGAACTTCAGGTTCAGCCGCTGAAATCAATATTCCGCGCTTGTTCTTTAAGCAATACGAGATCATCGGTTCATCTATGGGCAGTTACGAAGAATTTGATCAACTCTTATCCATCATTAACAACGGACTACCAATTGCTGTCGACAATGTTTACCCATTGAATGAGTATGAAACAGCATTGTCTCGCCTCGAACGCGGTGAACAGCTCGGAAAGATCGTCTTGGATCATGGAGTTGCTCCGTGAGCCTTTCAGATGTTGACGAACTAAAGGCTCGTGCATGCACTCTGATTGACAATCACGCCGACACTCTCATTTCTGTCAGTCACGATATTCATGATCATCCCGAGCAGAACTACGAAGAGATTTTCGCGTCAGAATTGCTAACCCGTACTGCAACTGGTTTGGGTATGCCCGTTGAACTGGGAGCCTTTGATTGTGCCACCGGATTCTCAGGCGATGTCGGATCCGGACCAACTGTGTGCATCATGAGTGAATATGACGCGTTGCCAGACATTGGTCATGGTTGCGGACACAACATCATTGCTGCAGCAGGTCTTGGTGCAGCAATCGCACTCGCGTCAATTGCTGATGTCTCAGGTGGCCGAGTTCGATACATGGGTACACCTGCAGAAGAAGGTGGTGGCGGAAAGATTCTCATGGCGCGCAACGGAGCTCTGGACGGAGTTGATCTAGCGATGATGGTGCATCCGGCAGATGCTGATTTAGCAACCATTGATGCCATTGCTTTGCAACAGTTGCTTGTTGAGTACACAGGACAAGAGTCTCACGCAGCGGCTGCACCACACATGGGTCGTAACGCACTTGATGCCGCCGTTCTTGGATACATGGCTGTTGCCACTTTGCGACAACACATCTTGCCAACGGAGCGGATTCATGGAATCTTTTTGAAGGCAGGCGAGAAGCCGAATATCGTTCCACGCGAGGCTTCAACCGAATGGTACGTCCGGTCCGACAATGTCACGTCATTAGCGGCTCTCAAACCACGCGTTCTTGCTTCTCTCGAATCCGGAGCACACGCATGTGGCTGCACTGTGTCACATCAATGGATCGGAGCCGCGTACGCAGACATGGTGACAAACAACACCATGGGGACCATGTATGCACATAACGCACTCGGGCTTGGCCGAACCGTTACTGATCCACGACAAGGCGGACACAGAGTTGTCGGCAGTACAGACATGGGTAATGTCAGTCATCTGGTTCCGTCGATTCATCCAATGATTGCATCAGCACCTTCCGGTACATCAATTCACACCGCACAATTTGCTCAATATGCTCGGTCGCCGTTGGCAGACAAAGCGGTACTTGACGGTGCAAAGGCAATGGCCATGACTGCAATCGATTTCTGGACCTCACCCGAGCGACAATCAGCTGTTGTCGCAGAGTTTCACGCTGCAAATCCAGACAAAAACGTTCTGTAGCGGTATCCCTCATCGCGCCCTGCGCGACTCCTAGGCTGAAATGTCGTGAGTGTCTATGTTCCCGAGGAATTTACAGACGCGGAATCAGACATTCTGCGTCGCTATTTTACAAATCTCGATCTTCCAGTTTTTGCTTTAGTCAACCTGCCAGAAGTTGTGAAGGGCGCGCTCTTTGCGCGATACAGCCGCAGCCCACGTAGCTTGCGTCGACTTTTTCTTGATGAATTTGTCAATGATCTAGAAATTGCGGGAGACCAAGCAGTTGATGCCACTGTCGGAGTCGACAGAGCAGAGTCACTGTACGAAAAGGTTTTTGTTGAATATGGCGACGACTCAGTTGCGCAATTGGGCGGCGTTCATCTGGCCTGCGAACAGTCATCGAATATCTTGACCAAGATTCTCGAGTGGGGCCGCCTCATGAGCTACCTCGAACAAAGCACCCGTTACATCGCATACGACGACAGGCTCGGCGGGCGTTATCGCTACTATCGCGATCCAGACATCTTGGAAGGCCGCTTTGGCACTCGTTACGTCGGAGACATGGATCGCATGTTTGATTCGTACAGCCAGCTTGCAGAGTTGGTAACAGAACATGTGCGTTCGACGGTCGTCAAAGGTCCGAAAGACAGCGATTTCGTCTTTCGACAGGCAACCCGGGCAAAGGCACTTGATGCTGTTCGCGGTTTGTTGCCCGCATCTTCGTTGTCCAATGTCGGAATCTACGGAAGTGGACAAGGCTATGAACAACTCTTGTTGCGCATGCGAGCTCATCCACTTCCCGAGGCGCGGTACTACGCAGACATGATGTTGGTCGAACTACGCAAAGTGATTCCGTCTTTCCTTCGTCGAGTTGACGTTGCAGAGCGGGGAGTCAAATGGTCTGACTATTTGTCAACCAACACTGCGGCAATGACAGACATCGTGGATTCCATTATGGGAGACGTGATTGCTACCGACGTTGACGAAGTGACACTTGTTGACTTTGATCCAGATGGTGAAAACAAATTGGTCGCAGCCGCCTGTTATCAGTATTCACACTTGCCTGAATCACAAATTCGTATGCGTGTCGAAGCCATGAGCGTTGAGGACAAGACCGACATTCTGAATGCGTACATCGGTGATCGCGATAATCGACGCCACCGTCCGGGTAGAGCCTTTGAAAGTATCGACTACCGATTTGACGTGTTGTCCGACTACGGCGCTTTCCGCGACCTGCAACGCCATCGTTTGCTAACTATTGAGTGGCAACCTCTCACGCCGTACCACGGCTATGCCCGACCAGAGTTGGTCGATGCAGCGGGGGGAGCCGAGATGTTCGATGAAGTGATGGCTCGTTCCTCGTCTCTCTACGACGCCCTTGCCGCTGAGTATCCGTATCAGGCCAGTTATGCCGTTTCCATGGCCTACCGCATTCGCTACGTGATGCAGTTCAACGCCCGTGAGGCGATGCACATGCTGGAACTGCGTTCAGGTCCACAAGGTCATCCTTCGTACCGCAGGGTGGCTCTGGAGATGCATAAACAGATCTCTGAGAAGGCCGGCCATCACGCCGTGGCCGCAGCGATGTCTCACATGACAACCGAAGCGCCGGAACTCGAACGCCTTGAGTCCGAACGTCGCGCAGAGTCCAAACGAACCACAAAAGACCGGTAATTCTTGCCGTGACAACCGTCACGCAAAAATTCTATTTTTCAAGCATTCGTCCCTTGGCACTGTTTTATGCCTAGTATCCCGCCGCGAGTCCTTGCACGAATTTAGGAGCACCTAGTGGCTAAGAAGAAGATTGAACCAACTGAAGTTGAGCTGGAAATTGACCTAGACGGCGATGAAATTGACAACCTCGAGGAATTGGAACTCGACGAACCACTCATCGAGGACGACGAAGACGCGCTCCTCGATGACGACGAAGACGACGACGATTCCATGGGCGCCACCATCGTGCGCAAACCAGGCGATGACGATGACGACGATGACGACATGGTTGCGCCTGACGATGTGGAAGAGGACCTTTCAAAAATACTCAAGGACCGTCTAGCCAGCGAAGATCTTCCGGCAGAAGAAGACGAAGTGCCTGACAATGAAGAGCGTTCAACAGGTGACGATGAACTGCAGCCAAAACGAGCAGATGAACTTCTCTGTAACAGTTGTTTCCTTCTTGTTCGCAAAAATGCACCGATGTGTCCCATCGGTGACGATGCGTGCCCCGTCTTTGTGAAGTAGCAAAATGGATCTCTCTACGTTCACCAAAGACTGTGCTCGTAGATTCAACAATCTTCTAATGTCGCTACAGAAACAAGCTCCATCAGCAAAAATGGTGGGGAAGTTTGCAGTTGATCAAGCTGTTAAGGAAGCGCGCAAGGTAGTGACGAAGCCGATGCCTAAAGACGACTCCTCCTATGACTAGCTTCGCTATCTTCGTGCGCCACGCAGAAGCGAATGATGCAAATGTTCTGAAGAGTCATCGCGAGTTTTCCGCACAAGAGGCAACACAATATCGAGGGTCAGTTTTACCGGCAGGCACAACCGATGGTCAAGGTTTTACATTGGTTGCTGGAGTCGGTTCAACAGTGATGGGTTCTCTCGTTGCTTCGCCACATAGCGTCGGCAACTGGTCGATTGACTTTGTGTTTGTAGAAACAGCCTGCAGAGACATCGGAATCGGAGATTCTCTGGTTCTGGCATGTCTTGCAAATCTGCAACACCGGAACGCTACGTGGGTCCAATCAAGTGCCTTGCCCGGTGATCGGGCAATGAAGAATCTATTTGAGCGACACGGTTTAGTTGCTCAAACAATCGTCGTTGGCAAGAAGCTCTAACGGCCCTTCCACTGAGGAGCGCGCTTTTCAATAAAAGCTGTGAGACCTTCTTTGGTGTCTTCAGATCTCAAGATGGGTGCGAATTCTTTATTCGTCATCTCGATGAGTTCTTCATCTGTTGAGTAAGCAGACGCGAGAATTACACGTCGACTTGCGGCCACTGCCATTGGTGCTGACAATGCGATCTTTTCTGCAAGTGCCATGGCGGCTGCAACTTCTTTGCCTGGCTCAACAACTTGGTTTACCAATCCGAGCGCATATGCACGATCAACGGACAATGGTTCACCCGTAAGAATTACTTCCATTGCAACGGCTCGGCCTATTGCGCGAGGAAGACGAAAGAGACCACCAGCTCCGGCGATGAGGTTGCGCTTGACTTCAGCAAGACCGAATGATGAACGAGAGGTGGCAATAACCATGTCAGACGCAAGAACAATCTCGCATCCTCCTGCGGTTGCTAAGCCATCAACTGCAGCGATAATCGGCTTCACTCTGTCGCGGTACACGTACCCTGCGAATCCGCCACGCTTAGTGCCAAGACTTTGACCACCAGCACTCAGTGCTTTCAGATCTGCACCGGCACAAAATACGGGGGATTTGTGTCCTTCGGTATTTGCAGTCAATACTCCGACCCACACAGTGTCGTCAGCCTCAAGGCGGTCAATGCACGCTTCCATGTCAGCGGCCAACTCGTCGTTAACAGCATTACGAGCATCGGGACGATTGAGTGTGATGAGCGCTACGTTTCCGCGCACTTCATATGTGACCAGGTTTGACATGCCTCCACCGTAGTGAGAAGCAGTGACAGTGGGGAAGTTGAGGCTATTCAGCCGGTTCAGAGCTTGGTGCTGACTCAGCAACAACTGGCTCTGCAACAACTGGTTCAGATGCAGGTTCTGAAGCAACAGCAGGAGCAGAAGGTTTTGGTGCGTCTGATGCTGGTGGCTTAGGACCACGACGAGGCTTATCTGCTCCTGGCTTACCGTCAGCTGATTTATTCAGGTCACCTGCACGCTTGTGTGGACCTTTGTCACCACGAGGAACTTGCAACGGACGCGGTGGACGAGCCTTCGGATCAACAGCAATGCCAAACAATGCAGCAATCTGAGGCATCAATGGCCCAAGGCGAGTCACTGTCTTCGTGAGATCTTCTGAAATCACAGTAGGTACAGCAGCAGGGAGAACCTTTGCATGAACAGGGGAGAAAGCAGCAGCTTCTAACAGCGCAATCCATCGTTCTGATGGCGCATCAGTAGTGAGTCCAGCAACAGTTGCAGCAACAACCTGCGCAGCGAGTGGAGCAGGAAAGGGAACCCCAGCCTTAGGTGGCTGAGAAGACAAACGCAATGCACGAACAACGCGACCGACTGACGTGGCAGCAGCAACATCATCAAGCCAATTCTTCGTTTCAGTTTCTTGACGAATAACGAGACCCTGCTTCATCTTTGCAACAAGTGCACGAGTTTCTTCATCAATGGCTACGAGCTGATCAGAAGTAACGACGATGGAACGCAAATCACGTAAATCAATGTCATGAATGATGGATTCAGCAGAAATAGCTTTGTCGCGCCATTCAGCCACGCGAAGACGAGGCAGCAGTTGTTCAGCAATTTGTAACAAGCCTTCAGCAGGGACTTTTTCTTTACCGGCAGCAACCGCGAGGCGATTCTGTTCTTCGATGGCAGCACGTACTGCTGGAACTCCACCATTAAGAACTGTCTCAGCGATTGTGCGATGAGCTTCTGGCAATTCGGCAAGCACAGCATCAACGTTTACGCGAAGTGGACGAATACGTTTTGCCTTTGGACGCTGTGGAAGTTCTGGCGGTGCATCGAAGAACTGACGACGAGGACGATCAGATCGGCCTTCGGCACCTTCCTTACGTTCGCCACGAGCGCGGTCACCATCTTTACGTTCACCGCGTGGCTTGTCTCCGTCTTTGCGTTCACGGCGAGGACCCTTGCGGTCATCTCCGCCACGTGAACCTTTTTTGGCAAGTTGCTGAGTGACAGGTTCAAACGCGCGAGTTGATGGAAGAATTTCGAGAAGTCCTGTACGAACGTTCTTGGCTTTTGGGGGCGTGATTGACAACACGCGGCTTCCATCAAGATCTGTTTCTACATCTGCACGCATGACGTCATTGACGCTTGCTCCGGCAGGGACGACTGAGTCGACAACTTCACCACGAGGTTCACGTGCGCCGGCGGCGCGCCATGTCCAAGTGCCATCTGGGCGTTTGCTGGTGAGTTCGATCTCGATACGACGTGACATAGGCATCTACGGTATCTCGGAAAAGCCCACGACCATCAGAGGACACAGATCTAGTTGCTACCGTGGCTCATGCCTATCTACGCACTCGGTGATCAAATTCCGTCCATTCACCCAACGGCCTATGTACATCCAGATGCTGTGATCATTGGATCAGTCACTATCGGAGCTCAGAGTTCGATATGGGCCTGTGCTGTCCTTCGTGGCGATGACGGAGCAATTGTCATCGGAAAGCGAACCAGCATCCAAGACGGCACTGTGGTTCACACGACTCCTATGGACCACACGACAGTTGGCGATGACTGCGTTGTTGGCCACCTCGTTCACCTCGAGGGGTGCGTCATCAAGAACGGAGCCCAGGTGTCATCCGGTGCGATTGTTCTCCATAGAGCCGTTGTCGGATCTGGCTCAATTGTTGCTGCCAACTCGGTGGTACTGAATGACACCGTGATTCCTGAAGGTGCCCTCGCGGTAGGCGCACCAGCCACCATTAAGGAAGGTCGTGCACGCAAGGCCGACATTGATATGGCAGTTCTTGCGTACCTCCACAAAGGCGAACGCTTCAGAGAACAGTTGCGCCGCATTGACTGATTCGCCGAGTGTCCCATCGTGGACCATGCTTGATTTTCTCGTCGCCACATCTGAATCAGAATTGCTTGCAGATCTATTGTGGAGCCTTGGAGTAGTAGCCGTAGAAGAACTCGAAGCGTCTGGCGATTTCGTCACATTGCGCACAAGCATGGGTGAAGATTATTCTGTCTCTCGTGATTTCATTCAAGAATCTTTTCCTGATGTAACAGTCTCGGTTCTACACATCGATCGAACGGTCGCCGACACATGGCGTGAACACGCTTTGCCTACTTGGGTGAACGATGATGTGGTGTTGTGTCCAGCATGGGTGCCATCTCCAGATGTACCGCATGTCATTTTCATAGAGCCGGCAGACACATTCGGATTAGGTAATCACACAACCACAGTGCTGGCTCTGCGATTAGGACTTCGTCATGTAAAAAGAGACTCACGAGTGTTTGATTTTGGTTGTGGGTCCGGAGTTCTTGCTATTGCTGTCACAAAGATTCTGCAATGCGAAAGTTTTGTCTACGACATTGCGCACAACGCGCAAGAAGTGGTTCGTACGAATAACGAACTCAATGAAGTACAAACGACGTGGCTCAACGACAGCAACGATCTATCTGCCAATCTTGTCTTTGCAAATATTCTTGCCCCGGTTCTCATTGCAGAGTCAGACACCATCAAAGGTTCAATAGAACAAGCAGGGCTGATTGTTCTCAGTGGAATGCGCAATGAACAGGTAAGCAACGTTCTGCACTCATACAGCGACTGCGCCGAACTGGAGAGGGAAGACCGCGATGGATGGACAGCGGTGCTTCTTCAGAAGCCGTGAGGCTCTACGAAATATTGCGAGAGCGCACACCAATAGGTGCGATTAGTCTGAAGCCAGCTGCATGGCGCTCTTCTTCAGATTCGCCGCCCCAAAAACCGTATTCACGATTGCTGCGGGCAAACTCACGACACGTTGTCATGACGGCACATGATGTGCACACTTCGCGAGCTTGTGCTTCACGTCGTTCGCGAGCTTGAGGGCGTTCGGCTGCCGGAGGGAAGAAGATTGTGGAGAGGCCTCTGCATTCGGCGTCTTCAGACCACGCTGTGTCGTTCCATTCCCGAAAAGAAAATAGTTCCCCTATAGACATTGTTGCCCCCAACTTCGCCGCGTGTGACACCACCATAGCCGAATTAACCCATTAGTCAATTCTGAATCGGTAGGTGCTCCTATTGCGCGGAAAAGGCAGCCAAAACCCCAGCAGCAAAGGCATCCACATCGTCGGGGGAGGTGTCCCACGAAGTCATCCAGCGGACTTGGGAGCGAGAAAGATCCCAGTCCCAGAAGAAATTCCAGGCTTGAAGTCGCTCTTTCACAGCCACAGGGAGGACGGGGTAGAGGCTGTTCACTGCAGGACGCACGATCTGCAATGACTCAATATGCGACAACGCGTTGTACAAGCGAAGTGCCATGGCATTTGCATGACCGGCAGTCTGAATCCACAAGTCATCAGTGAGGGCTTCGACAAACTGAGCAGCGGTGTATCTCATCTTCGATGGCAACTGCGTATTTTGCTTGCGAATAAAACCAGACCTGTCAGAAGCGACTCCTCGACGCAACAACACGGCCTCAGCTCCGAACATTCCATTCTTTGTTCCGCCAAACGAAACAGCATCGACACCTGCACCAAAGGTAAGTGCACGAAAAGTAGCGACGTCACCTCCGAGTGAAGCAGTGGCATTTGAAATACGAGCGCCATCAAGATGTACTCGCATGCCAAAAGAATGAGCCGTGTCACATACAGCGCGAATTTCCTCAATGGAATACACAGTTCCAAGTTCAGTTGCCTGCGTGATCGAAACAACACCGGGCTGCACATGGTGAACATTTCCTAGAGCAGAAGCAGCAGCCGTGATGTGTGCAGGAGTCACCTTTGCATCAGGGGAGTTCACATCTTGCAGTTTGATGCCCAACATGTGCTCGGGAGCGCCAGTTTCATCAACATGAATGTGAGACCACTCACTGCAGATCACTGATTCTGCTGATTGCAACAAACTTCCGAGAGCAACAATGTTTGCTCCCGTGCCATTGAACGTGAACAGAACATCGACATCGGTACCGCACAATTCTTGAAACAAAGAAGTGGCGTGCTTTGTTATTGCATCGCCGCCGTAGGCCATCATGTGACCAGAGTTAGCTCGCTCAAGCGCCGAGACATAGCGGGGGTGGGCGCCGCTGAAATTGTCGCTTGCAAAAAATCGTTCAGGTGCAGGAGGAAATGACACAAGATGCAGACTACCTGTCGTACTATTTCGTCATGACGATATCCAC
>Ga0194060_10000495_pt1 | contig 28501 bp, 29 predicted proteins | sample SepL225m_MetaG_FD_163427 | JGI IMG/M metagenome (GOLD analysis project Ga0194060, IMG submission 163427) | Anoxic zone freshwater microbial communities from boreal shield lake in IISD Experimental Lakes Area, Ontario, Canada - Sep2016-L222-5m | ecosystem: Environmental > Aquatic > Freshwater >...
TTGCGAACAATGTCGTGATAATCCGCAATCAAAAATCAAACGGGTGCATGTCTGATTTTTGATTTTTGATTGCGGATTTTTGATTGCGAACAATGTCGTGATAATCCGCAATCAAAAATCAAACGGGTGCATGTCTGATTTTTGATTTTTGATTGCGGATTTTTGATTGCGAACAATGTCGTGATAATCCGCAATCAAAAATCAAACGGGCGCATGTCTGATTTTTGATTTTTGATTGCGGATTTTTGATTGCGAACAATGTGGTGATAATCCGCAATCAAAAATCAAACGGGTGCATGTCTGATTTTTGATTTTTGATTGTGGATTTTTGATTGCGAACAATGTCGTGATAATCCACAATCAAAAATCCACAATCAAAAATCTGCAATTAAGGAACGGGTATGCCACTCTGTAACGCGTGCGGCCAAGAGAACCGCTCCAGCGCCCGCTTCTGCTGGAACTGCGCCGTATCGTTGCCCGTGTCTCGACCGAACGAGTCTGATCGCCAGTGGCTCGCCAGTACATTGATGGACGGGCAGGAAGCTGCGGTCGCGATGGATACTATCGCTCCGCTGCGCCCGTGGGAGATGTCCGCATCTTATGCTGGCCCCCAGGAGAAACTCATGGAAGAGCAGATACCCGAGGCTCCCCGCCTCTTTGCTGGACGCTACCGGCTGCCCGTCGATGCCACACCCGGCCCGATGATGGTGGTTGATACAATGCCTTGGAGGCGCTGCTGGGCCTGCGGATCGACGACTAATGAGTCGGGCGAGTCCTACTGTACTGATTGCGGTGCCGCCCTTGAGCAGCGCAGCTACCTGGCTCGTCTCTCCGCTGGCGATAGCTCGGACACCCTGGCTCTCGCGACAACGCTGGTCGATGCGTCGGCCAGCGCGCTGCTGCCTGAAATGATCGACCGGGTCAAGGACAATGGTCAGTCGCTCATGGTGCTGAACGATAGCGGGCGCGGGTCGGTCACGCCGCCTCTCGACGAGACCCTCGCCCTGGGCGTGGGCGCGGCCTTGGCCCGCTTGCTGGTGGCCCTCCACGCCGAGGGGCTGGCCCTCGGTCGGATCACCTCGGCAGACCTGGAGGCTTTGGCCGCTGGGAAAACTCGTCTGCGTGATGCGCCGGGCCTGTGCCAGATCGGCGAGGGTGGGCGTGCTGCGGCAGAGCGGGGCGACCTTGCCGATATCGCCAAGTTGCTGGAGGAGCTTACGGCGACGCCACGCACCACCCAGCGTCTGGACGAGGACGATGCGGTTGCGGCGGTGGCTGCCGATGCCGACAGTCTGCCCACCGTGCTGCGCGAGGTGCGTACCGGGACGATCAGTTCGGCTCCTGATCTCGCCGCTCGGCTCCAGGCCATTGTCGATGAGCGCACACGCCCGACGGCCCTGCGCCAGATTGTGGGCGCTCATACCGACATCGGCATGGTGCGCGACCATAACGAGGACAGCTACCTAACTCTGAGCATGGGCCTCGACAACAACAACCAGCGCCAGGGCTGGGGGATCTATATTGTCTCCGACGGGATGGGGGGCCACGCCGCCGGTGAGGTTGCCAGCAGCCTGGCCATCCGTGGAGCCGCCGAGGTGCTGATCAGCGCCTACCTGGCCGAGGCTATCGCCCCCGACGCCGTCTATGATGAGGCCGAGGCCCGCAAACTGGTGCGCCAGGCGGTGCTCCAGGGCAATGAGGCGATCATCGCCGAGGGCCGTGCTCAGGGCAACGATATGGGGGCCACGATGACCATCGCCCTCGTCTCTGGGGATCGCGCCGTTGTCGGAAACGTCGGCGACAGTCGCACGTATCTGTACCGCGAGGGCAAGCTGCGGCGGATCAGCAAGGATCACTCGCTGGTGATGCGCCTGGTGGAGCTTGGCCAGATCGCCGACGAAGATATTTACACGCACCCGCAGCGCAACGCGGTGCTGCGCTCACTGGGCGATAAGTCCGATGTCGACGTTGATATCTTCACCGAGCGACTGCACCCCGGTGACGCGCTGCTGCTCTGTTCGGACGGGCAGTGGGAGATGACCCGCGACCCCGAGATCGAACGTGTGCTGGCCCGCGATGCGGCTCCACAGGCGACCTGTGAGGCTCTGGTGTCGGCGGCGAATCGGGCCGGCGGCGAGGATAATATCACGGTGGTGATGGTGCGCTTCGCGTAATCCCTCGGAGATATATATATGACTGATGCAGTAACACTTACCTGTACATGGGGCCGGTCGCCGATGCAGGTGACGGGCTCGCCGCAGGTCGCATACCTGCTCGTGGAGGCGACCCCGGTCGCCGCGCCAGCGGTGTCGGTGCCGCTGAACTTCTGCCTGGTGCTCGACCGTTCGGGTTCGATGCAGGGCACTAAGTTGGAGAGCATGAAGGCGGCCACTCGGCGTGTGATCGAGACGTTGACGAACCAGGATATTGTGTCGATTGTAATCTTCGACGACACGGTGCAGACGCTGGTGCCTGCCACCCTGGCCGCTGACCGGGACGCACTTCTGGCGGCGGTGGACACGATCTGCGAGTCTGGCGGCACGGCGATGTCGCTGGGGATGCAGTCCGGCCAGATCGAGCTTCAAAAGAATATTGGCTCGGATCGGCTCAGCCACATGTTGCTGCTCACCGATGGGCAGACCTGGGGTGACGAGGAGACATGTCGCAGTATTGCGAAGTCGCTGGGCCAGGCCGATGCGCGGATCACTGCCCTGGGCCTTGGTGCCGAGTGGAATGAGCAACTGCTCGATGATCTGGCCGAGTTCACCGAGGGGAACTCCGATTATATTGCTGACCCCAACCAGATCGGCTCGTTCTTTCAGCGGGCGGTGCGTAGCGCACAGGGCACGGCCGCCACTGATGCGCGCCTGCTGCTGCGCCTTGTGCGTGAGGCGACGCCGCGTGCGGTCTACCGGGCCACGCCTGCTATCGCCAACCTTGGCTATCAGCCAATCGGCGAAAATGAGGTGGCGGTGCGGCTGGGCAACCTGGTCTTTGGACAGACGGCCAGTGTGGTGCTGGATCTGATGCTGCCGAGCCGGGCCGCTGGCTCCTTTCGCATTGCCCAAGCTGAATTGCACGTCGCGCCCATCGGCGCGGAACATGAGCAGGTGGTGAAGCAGGACGTCCTGCTCACCTTCAACGCCGACCCCACCGCCGTCTACGAACCTCGGGTGATGAACCTCGTCGAAAGGGTGGCGGCATTTAAGCTACAGACCCGCGCCCTAGCCGAGGCCGAAATCGGCAATACGAGCGGGGCCACCCAAAAGCTACGTGCGGCGGCCACGCGCCTGCTGGATCTTGGCGAGCTCGATCTGGCCGAGAAGACCCTCCAGCATGCCGATCAGCTAGAGCAAGGCACCAAGCTCAGCGCCGAGACGCAGAAAGAGCTGAAGTACGCAACCCGGCGGCTCACGCAGAAGCTTGAGCAGGAGTAGGTGTTGAGGGAGGGTGCGCCCTCTTTGGAATGCTCCCTTATTTGTATGTGGAGGTAGATAAGGATATGACGACCTGCCCAACATGCGCTGCCCAGAACGATGCAAGTAATCGCTTCTGCGACCAGTGTGGGTCACGCTTGGATGTGGCACCTAGCGCCGCTCCCGCTACCGGGGGCGTTGTGCCACCGGATCAGCCCACAATGGTCGCGACATCCTGTCCGAAATGTAGTGCCGTAATACTTCCCGGCGAGGCGTTCTGCGATAACTGCGGTGCAGATCTTACGTCGATGCCTGCCGATCCCACTTCGGTCACGGCTGAGGCCCCGGCTGTCATCCCGACTCCGGTTTCTGCGGACGCCCCGACGATGCTGGCCTCAATGCCGGTGGTCACGCCTGCGGAAGCCCCTGCGCCCTCAAAGGGTGGGGCGCTCTGCCCCGCCTGCGGCCAGACAAACCTGCCGGGCGAGCAGTTCTGTGATAACTGTGGGGCGGATCTGTTGGCTTCCGCGCCTGCGCCAGCCCCGGCGGTGGAGTCGAGGCCGGTCGTCTCTCCTGACGATGCGACGATTCTTGCGCCGCTCCCGGTCTTTCCTGTGGAGTCGTTGCCTCCCATTGTCCCTCCGACGTTGCCTGACGACGCGACGATGCTCGCCCTGGCACCGATCATCGCCCCCGTAGACACGCCTGCGCCTGCGCCCGACCTGACGCCTGAGCCACCCCCGGCACCTGCCGCTGAGATCGAGGTTGCTCCCATACCTGTGGCAGCAGACCCCGACCCGGCGGCCTATCGTGCGCGTAAAGCTGAACTTGAGACGGAGATTGCGCGGCAGCAGCAGATCATTGCGCAGTTCGAGCAGATGCAGGCGATGTTTGGAGCAACAACACCGCCTGCGGTGACGACGGGGCTGGCCGAGGCTCGCGTGGCTCTGGCGCAGGCTGAGGCCGATCTGGCCGGACTCGTCCCGCCACCTGTGCCTGCGGTTGACCCGGAGGCCGTGCGGCAGCTTGAGGCGGAAATTGGGCGGCAGCAGCAGATCATCGCGCAGTTTGGGCAGATGCAGGCGATGTTTGGGGCGGCGACGCCACCTGCGGTGACGGCGGGACTGGCCGAGGCTCACGCGGCCCTGGCAAAAGCCGAGGCTGACGTGGCGGCGTTGACGGGTGGCGTCCCGACAACTATCGCCGCCCCTGTGATGCCAGTCGCTTCGGCCACCCCTGACTCTCCGCCGCCCCCGGCCCCAGTGGTAGCATCAGCACCCACGCCACGCCTCGTGGTCGTTGATGGTGGGCAAGCCCTGAATTTGCCAACTGACCGAGTAGAGATCATCATTGGCCGTGAAGATCCGGTAAGCAATATCTTCCCCGAGGTTGATCTGACCTCTTTCGGCGGTGAGTCGGGCGGAGTGAGCCGCCAGCACGCGAAGATCACCCATCGTGGCGACCAGTGGATGATCGCCGATCTGAATAGTACGAACTTTACGCGGGTCGATGGGGTGCGCTTGGAACCCCACGTCGACACGCCGCTCCACGATGGTGCGCGTGTTCAGTTCGGGCGAATTATAACGACGTTTCACATTTAAGGTACGCCAGATAACAGAAGGGGGTCGGCAGCACTGCTGCCGACCCCCTTCTGTTATCTGGAACGCTCTACATAACGTCACACAAAATCACGAGCCGAGGGCGCTCACGCCGCGCTCGGTGGTGAGGATGCGACCACGGACACCGCTGGTCAGATCCCAGACCCATAGGCTGGCGGGGCTGCGTGGCGCGCTGGCAAGGGGCCCGCGTGGCCCACGCTGGGGCGCACCCGTGACGATGTAGGCGAACCCGTTGCCGGAGAACGATGCCGCACCAACGCTTCCCTTGCTCTGTCCGGTGCCGAGCAGGTCGCTGCGCTTGGGGGGCTGCCAGCGGTAGATCTGGTAATCCTGCACGAGACTGCTGGCGCATAGGGTGTTCATGTAGATCAAGCTGCCCTGGGCGTCCCACGCAAGAGGCCGTGTCCAGTAGGGGCCACGGTACTCCGGATCGGCTAGTGGCTCGGGCTGGGGCGTGAAGGTTGCGGTCACCGTCGGAGTCAGCGTCTCGACAGACGTGGCGGTCGGCGTGGGTGTCGCGGTCGGCTTCGGCGTCGCGGTCGGCTTCGGCGTCGCGGTCGGCTTCGGCGTCGCGGTCGGCTTCACTGTGGCCTTGGGCGTACCCTCGGTAGTAGTCGTGATACTCGCCGTGGGCGTAATGCTCACTGTGGGCGTGATCACCACCGTTGGCGTCTCACTCAGGAGCGGTGTTACCGTGGCGCTGGGGGTCATTGTTGCGGTAGGCGTGGGCGGAGGGGGAACAAACGTCTGCCCGCCCAGGATGTCGAGAATGCTGCCATCGGCGGCGAGGATCACCATGTCGGCTCCCGCCGTGTCGCTGCGCAGGGCTTCGACAGCGATGCGGGAGCCGTCAGGAGAGGCGAGGGGTCTCCCGAAGGTGCGGTAGGGGGTCGTGCCCGCATCGCCCTCCAGAATGGTGGCACCCACATCGAGTACCGCGCCGTCGGGGGCGCGCAGAAAGAGAGTGCTGCGCCCATCTTCGGCCCTGGCGGCATAGATCAGGGCACCATTGGCGAGCCACTGAGGCGCAAAGCGGCTCCACTCATCGGCGACAGCCTGGGTGCGCTGCGGCGTCCCCCCGTTGGCGGGCACGGTGAAGATCGCCCGCTGGGTTGGCAGAGCGCCGGTCTCGTCCACAGCGAAGGCCACGGTCTTGCCATCAATGCTGAAAGCCGGGTCGGCGCAACTGACTCCCACCTGGGCCAGGGGCTTCGGATTGCTGCCAGACGCCGACATCGTCCAGAGCGTACTCGGCACAGCCACGTTCGTATCAGCCGGATCGAGGCCAGGCGCGGCGCGGCAGAACACGATCTGCGCGTGGTTCGGGCTCACAGCCATAGCCGTCTCGCTCTCAGGCGAGTCGGTCAGGTTCTTAGGCTTGTCGCTCTGGCTGTCGATCCGCCAAATATCGCCGTCGTACAGGTAGAAGAGTGGCCCAGCGAGCGCCGGCTTTCCGCCGCCGGTGGGCACCTGAAACGTGTCGCTAGAGGCCACCAGGGGAGAACTGCGGGCAACCGCGATGATCAGGCGGGTAGGATTACGCTGGACGGTCAGCCGGTACGGCAGGGCTTCCTTCAGGCTGATCAGCATCGTCGTGCCAACCTCCGCGCCGGGCGACGAGACAAAGCTAGCGGTGCTGATCGTGCGGGTAGTGGTGAAGGTGAGAGTCTGGGTGATCGCCGATGCGCCGAAGCGATCATCGTGCAGCCAGCCGGGCAACTCAACGCGCAGCGTGTAGGGGGAGGATGCCGCGACGGTGCCGACGAGATCCGCCACATCGCTCGTGCCAACACAACTGGCCCCAGCGTGAACCGGCGGCGAGTCGGGACCGGGGTCAAAGCTCAGCGTCACCTGATCGAAGGCAGGGAACCCGCTGGCAGCGACATCCGTGAGCATAGCCGAGAAGCGACCGCTGGCCCCAGCGCTGGCCTGGTTGCAGAAGCTAAATCCGGTGAGGGCCGGGTTCGCTGTCGGCGTCGGTGGCAGAGTTGTCTCGGTGGCGGTTGCTGTCACCGTAGGCGTTGACGACGGGCCGACCGTAGGGGTGCTGGTCGTCGTCGCCGTAGGCGTGATCGTAAGCGTGGGAGAAGGCGTGATCGACGGCGTACCGGCGCGGATCGTCTCCACATTAGCGATCTGCTCATTGACAGGAGACAGCGAGCAGCTGGAGAGGATCGTGGCCAGGGCGAGGGGGAGCATCATCAGGGCGGTGGCAAAACTATGGCGCAGGGGCTTCACAGGTATGTTCCCTTTCCCCTTTCACGAGCGAGGTGCGGCGTCGGGGGCTTATGGAAGGGTGCGGCGGTCAGTCGCCGGGGAGCACCACCTTGATCCAGCCGCGCCGCATTCCATAGACCACCGCCTGGGTGCGGTCGTTGACGGCGAGCTTACGGAGGATCGAAGAGACATGGTTTTTAACCGTCTGGTTACTAATATCAAGGCGTAAGGCGATCTCTTTGTTGGTTTGCCCGGCAGCCATCAACTCCAGCACACTAAGCTCACGAAGCGAAAGCGGCGAGAAAATGCTCTGGGTGTCCTCATCGACAACCATCTGGCGGAAGGCGGCGAGAACCTGGGATGCCACTTCGGGCAGCGAGATCACGAGTTCGTTGATCGGGTAGTCGCCCCTGCGTACATCGTTAAGTACAGCGAGCAGACGAGGCCACTCGATATTGCGCGGCAAGTAGGCGGCGACACCAGCGCGGATAGCCTTCACCACATGTTGCCCGTCCATCCCCGAACTGAAGAGCAGGATGCCGACGTGGGGGTGTGCGCGTTTAATGGCACGGGAGACTTCCAGGCCATTGACTCCGGGAAGATCGACCTCCATCAGTACCAGGTCGGGATCGGTGTAATCAACAATCTGGATTGCCTGCTGGCCATTACCTGCCTCACCGGCAATACAATACTCGGGATGGGAAGAGAGGTGATGGCGCAGCCCTTCGCGGAAGAGGGCGTGGGCATGCACGAGAACAATTGATGTGACGCTCACACGCCGCCCCCTCTGTGCTGCCCCCTCCACGCCGCCCTCATATGGGTGGTAGTACCGTACCTCTTGAGGAAACACTTACGAATAGGCCCATTATAGCTGATGGTATGGCATTCTACAAGGGTTGCCACGCCTCTGGCAGGGCCACATCAAAGTCGCCCGCCGACCCTCACCCCTGCCCCTCTCCCGTTCAGGGAGAGGGGGCTGGGGGGTGAGGGGTTAGCCCCTAACGGATACTCATGGGCATCACAATATGGATATAGCCCTCTTGGCCAACCGGCTTAAAGACGCCGGGGCTTTGGGTTGTCTGCGTTTCCAGGGCCACCTGCGCGGTCTTGATCGCAGCGAGGGCATCGGCGAGGTACTTCACATTCAGGGCGATCTGGCCGCCCTCGCCGTGGATCATGCCATCGATCTCGCCGGTATTATCGCCCACCTCGGCGGCGTTAGAACTGATCACCAGGCGACCGGGGCCGAGTTCGCCGCCGGGCTCGATGGTCAGCTTCACCACATTCTGGCTGGAGGTGGCGAAGTACGAGGCCAGCTTCACCGCTTTGGCCAGTTCGGCAGTGTCGAGGATGCTGCGGGTGAGGTACTGGCTCGGGATGATTCGCTCAAAGTCGGGGAACTTGCCGTCGATCAAGCGCGAGACCAGTTCGGTATTATCGGTATGGAAGAGCGCCTGGCTGCCGCCGGGGGTGATCGTCATTGAAATCGTGCCTTCGCTGTCGGCGGCGATACGCGCCAGTTCCATCAGCGATTTGGCCGGGACGATAAACTCCTGGGGCTGATCAACCGGCTCGGGGAGCTGGATGACGCGGGTGGCCAGGCGGAAGCCATCGGCGGCGGCGAAAGTCGCCTTGTTATCGCGCAGGCGCACCAGGACACCGGCCAGTACCGGGCGTGAGTCATCGCTGGCGGCGGCGAAGGCCACCTGGTCAATCGCCTCGCGCAGCGTAGCGGGCGTCAGGCTGACCGTCGGCTGGCGGTCGCTGACCGTTGGGATGGTAGGAAACTCCTCGGCTTCGATACCCTTAATATTGCTGGTGAAGCGAGCGCACTCAACCTTCACCGTTTGCGTGCGCGAGTCGAGGGTGAGGGTGACGCGGTCGTTCGGCAGACCACTGACGACATCGGCAAGGAGTTTCGCGGGCACGGTGATCGCGCCCTCCTCCTGTACCTGCGCGCCAATCCAGTGAGTAATGCCGACATCCAGGTTTGTGGCAGCCAGCTTCAGTCGGCCGCCATCCGTGGCCAGCAGCACATTCGAAAGAACCGGCAGGGTACTCTTGCCGGCCACCGCGTGGCTCACAACCGCGAGTCCACGCTTGAGGTTCTCCTGAAGACATGTCAGCTTCATGGGTACTCCTTAGCCTACAGATGCCCTCAGGGCACCCGCAAACAGAGACGCCCCATGGGGCGTCTGCACACGATAGCATAGAATCTATGTTTCAAAACCCACGTGTTCACCAGCATAAACGTTCATCTGAGGCCACTTCGCCGTTATGCCGCGCCCCGGCGGAAAATCACTCGCAGGGCATCGTCCTCGAAATAGGCGTCCAAGGCGCGCAGCCGGGCGAGGGACTGGGGCAGCACAATCCGGTGGCGGTGCCAGCCCACCGAGATCAGCAGTTCATCCGCGTTCTGGGCGAGGTGTACCTGATCCTCAGAGGCGAAAGGGAGGGGCACGATCAGGTCGTAGCCGTCGCCGGTCTTCTCAACGCGCTGCACCTGACCACGATAGAGGAACACAGCCGGGTCGGTGTCGCCAAAAAGTTTATCAGCCAGGGTGCTGAGCAGTTCAACGCCGACGATCTCACGGGAGAAATGCGGCGCTCGCAGAATGGGTAGCGGCTCGAACATCTCGCTCACCTGGGGCGCGTACTCCTGCTGCATCGCGTACCACGAGGCGAAGTGGCCATCCACATCTGCGGGGAGGATGCGGTTGATCACCACAGCGTCCACGGCGTAGCCAAAGAGGCTGAGGTAGGTGAGCGAGCGCTGGGCCTCGCGGATGACCATCTTCTCCAGGTTCATCACGATGCGTGCGGTGGTCACATTCTGGTCGGTGAGGATCGCACGCACCGCCACCATGGCATCGATTGCCTCCTGAGCGGAGCCAAGCACACTATCATTGACAATCGGCATATCAGTGACGCGCTTGGCGACGGGGCGTACCACCTTGAGCAAGGCGCGGGCAATGGGGAAGAGCCGCGAGATCCACCAGCGCATAATGTCGGGCAGCGAGAGCAGCCGCAGCGTCTCGCCGGTGGGTGCGGCATCAACCACAAGCACATCAAACTTCTGCTCATCGAAATGGCGCTTGATTTGGAGCAGGCTGAACAGTTCTTCGGTGCCGGGAATGACCGAAAGCTCGCCCTGGGCAATCGTCTCGGCACCTTGCCACGCCAGCAAGTCGGACAAATACTTGGAAACCTCGCCCCAGTTTGATTCAAGTTCGTGGAGGGCGTTGATCTCTTGCGCCCAGAGGTTGGGAGCGACAAGCAGTGGCTCAGCGCGTAGCTCGACGCCGAGCGAGTCTCCCAAGGAATGGGCGGCATCGGTGCTGAGCACGATAGTCCGGTAGCCGCGCTGGGCACAACGCAGAGCCGTAGCTGCCGCGACGCTGGTTTTGCCAACCCCACCCTTACCCGTATAGAAGAGAATACGCATCGTTGACACCGTCTCTGTCTGTATCTCAGTCTCTATCTTTTTAACAAGTCCCGACGTGCATATAGTACACGTTGCAGCGCATTTACGCAATTACGGTACGATCCCACCAAGCCCGGACGATAGGCATGCTAGAGCCGTACCAAGGTCGGTCGGGTCGGTTATCGTGGCGCAGGCCAGGGATCACCAGCTTGCGCGAGCCATCGAGTAGGCCGTTTGCGAGGGGTACCACGCCATCGCCCCACTCCGTACCCTCGGCACCGAGCAACCGGTAGCTCTGCCACGCCCCACGCTCGGGCGGTGGGCCGTCGGGTACACCAAAGATACTTTTGCCAATCACGCTGACATAATGTACCGTAGACCAGTAGGCACCGGGGTAGCAGTGCTGCGCGTAGGCGATCTGATTGAGCCCGCCCTGGCGACCAAGGCCCACGGCGCTATGGGGCGTACCCAGGGTGATCAGGGCGTCTACGTGCTGGTGCCCATGATAACAGATGCGGCGCGGGCCGTAGGGCCGATCACCCAGGTAGATCCGGGATAGCACACCGCCGGCGCTGTGGGCCACCAGTGTGACAGCGCGCCCCCCGTGGTCGGCCCTGGCGGCGGCCACAGCCACGGCGAGAATACGCAGCAGCGTGCCGTAGCTGTCGCTGGTCATCACGCCGATCCAGTCGAGCAGATTGATCGGCGCAATCGTCACCGGGCGTCCACTTACCGTGGCCAGGATGGTGCGCAGTTGCTCGTACTGCCGAGGGTTGCTGGCGAACCCGCCGACAATCAGGATGGGGCCGTCGGTGTTGGGTGTGGCTTGGGTAGACATGACCGTATTTTACCGCATCGTAGGGGCGAAGCATCGGCATCAAGCTTCGTGAAGGGGCTGGTGGATACGATCCAGCGATTGCTGACAGCATGATGAGTACCATATCTTATTGTTGATGATACTATTGGCGATGGGCTTTGTCGTATGATCTTCAGCCCTCCTACCGGAGTCAGGATGCAATGACCATCGAAATCATCATGCCCCAACTCGGCGAGAGCGTCACCGAGGGCACTATTGGGCGCTGGTTGAAGCGGCCAGGCGAAACCGTCCAAAAGTACGAGCCACTGTTAGAGATTGTAACCGATAAGGTGGACACCGAACTCCCCTCGCCTGTGTCCGGCACGCTCCTGGATCTGATCGTGGCCGAGGGCGAGACGGTGCGCGTTGGCACACTCCTCGCCCGCATCGCTCCTACGGATATCGGCCCGAGTCCTTTCCTCTCGCCGGTGGTCGCTCGCATGGTGGCCGAACACCACCTCGATCCTGCCCAGATCACCGGCAGCGGCCATAGTGGCCGGGTGACGAAGCAGGACGTCCTGCGCACCATCGCCAACCTGGGGGAGCAGGTGTCTGTGCCCTCAACCCTCAGCCCTCAACCCTCAGCCCTCAACCCTCAACCCTCAGCCCTCAGCCCTCAGCCCTCGGTTCCTGAGGATACCGAGTTCGTCCCGTTGACCCCCATGCGCCGGAGGATCGCCGAACATATGGAGCGATCCATCCGTACCGCCCCGCATGTTACCGCCGTGATCGAGGTCGATCTGAGCCGCGTGGTCGCCCATCGTGCCGCCAACCGGGATGCCTTCGCGGCCCAGGGTGTGCGCCTGACGTTCACGGCCTACGCTGTCCAGGCTACCCTGGCCGGGCTCCGGGCGGCCCCGCTGCTCAACGCCAGTTTCAGCCCCGAAGGCATCACCCTCCATCGGCGCATGCACATCGGTGTGGCGGTATCGCTCGCCGAAGGGCTGATTGTGCCGGTGCTGCGCGACGCCGATGAGCGAAGTCTGCTCGGCCTCGCCCATGGCGTGAGTGACATCGTTGAGCGCGCCCGTTCACACCGGCTGCGGCCCGATGAAACCCAGGGCGGCACCTTTACATTGACGAACTACGGTAGCACCGGCAGCCTCTTCGCCACCCCCATTATTAACCAACCCCAGTCCGGCATCCTCGGCGTCGGCGCGATGATCAAGCGGCCCGTGGTGGTGAGCGACGGCCCTGTGGACGCCATCGCCATCAAGCCCATGTGCTACCTCTCCCTCACCTTTGATCACCGCGTTGTCGATGGGGCTGTGGGTGACGCCTTCCTCACCGCAGCAAAGCGATTCGTGGAGTCCTATTCATGAATGACAAGGTTCAAACTCGCTTGACAGTCTGCGGTGTTCGTCGTCGCGGCTTCAACCACGTGCGGAGCCGATCAGTGGGCGGAAGCCTGCATTACGAACCTTTGCTCTATTGCGGAGAGTCATATGACTGAACACGTTCCCGGCACGACCCCGCCACCGCTCTGGCCGCTGCCCGAGGATCGTCTGGTGCAGACGCGCCACCAGATGATGGTTAATGGCCAGATTCTGAGCTATACCGCTACCGCTGGCACGGTGGTGATCCGCGAAGAGGCCGAGAAGGCGAGCGACAGTACCTCTGAAGGCGAGAAAGCGCGGGCGACGATCTTCTTTGTGGCTTATACCCGTGATGACGTGGGCGACCTGGGTGCGCGCCCGATCACCTTTGCGTTCAACGGCGGCCCTGGCTCCTCATCGGTTTGGCTGCATATGGGGTTGCTGGGGCCACGCCGCGTGTTGATGGGCGACGCGGGCGGTGTGTTGCCGCCGCCTTACCGCCTGGCCGATAATCAGGACACCCTGCTCGGCACTACCGACCTTGTCTTCATCGACCCGGTGAGTACGGGGTTTAGCCGGGCGGTGCCGGGCGAGTCGGCGAAGCCCTTCCACGGATTCAAGAAGGATATTGAGTCGGTCGGTGACTTCATCCGGCTCTACACGACGCGCTACGGGCGCTGGCTTTCGCCCACGTTTCTGATCGGCGAGAGCTACGGCACGACCCGCGCCGGTGGCCTGGCTGGCTACCTCCAGGATCGCCACGGGCTGTTCCTCAACGGGATCATACTGCTGTCGGCGGCGCTGAATTTCCAGACGCTGGAGTTCGACCCCGGCAATGATCTGCCCTACATCCTGTTTCTGCCCAGCTACGCGGCCACGGCCTTCTACCACCAGCGGCTGTCCGCTGATCTCCAGGCCGATATACGGGCCACCCTGGCGGAGGTGGAGACGTTCGCCCTGGGCGACTACGCCCTGGCCCTGCTGCGCGGCGACACCCTGGCCCCTACGGTGCGGGCCGATATTGCCGCACGCCTGGCCCGCTACACGGGTTTGAGCCAAGCCTATGTTGAGGGCAGCAATCTGCGCATTCGCGACGACCGCTTTGTGAAGGAGTTGCTGCGTGATCGGGGGCGCACGGTGGGTCGGCTCGACAGTCGCTTTGTCGGGATCGACCGCGACCACGTGGGCGAGCGGGCGGAGCACGACCCGAGCTACAACGCGATCCTCGGTCCGTATAGCGCCGCGCTCAACGCTTATGTGCGCAGTGAGCTAGGCTACGCAAGCGACCTGCCTTACGAGATTCTCTCCGAGCGAGTGTATCCGTGGAGCTACGCCCAGCACGAGAATGCGTATGTGGATGTGGGCGAAACCTTGCGTCAGGCGATGAGTCAGAACCCATCGTTGAGGGTGCATATCGCCAGCGGCTACTACGATGTGGCGACACCCTACTTCGCCACCGAACACACGCTCAGCCACATGCAGATCGATTCGAGCTTGCGCTCGAACATAGACCTGAGCTACTACGAGTCCGGCCACATGATGTACATCCACGGGCCATCGAAGGCTCGTCTGTGTGCGCGCTTAGAGGCATTTATGAGCGCGACAAAAGAAGAGGGATAAGAGTGGAAACACCCACTCTTATCCCTCTTCCTTTTTGTGGTGATCCGCTAAGGCATGTCTCAAACCAGCGTGACAATTCAGCGACGAAACGATGACGCGGTGAGGCGCTCCGGATCGCCTCATCGCCTCATCGCCTCATCGCCTCATCGCCTCATCGCCTCATCGCAAGACGGTAAAGCTGAATGTGCCCATTTTGAAACATGCCTAAGACGCCCGATGCTTGCGCCCGTGTGCGGGAAGTAGCCCCTTGCGAGCGATCTCGGCGTAGCGCCGGGTTGAGCGTGGGTCGCGGTGGCCGAGGATACGACGGACTACCTGCTCGGGGTAGAAGGCGATCAGTTCAGTGGCGGCCGTGTAGCGCAGGTGATGCAGGGTGTAGCGCGGCTGTTCTTTGCCGTCCACCATGTCGATCAGATGCGCGGCCTTGCAGACAAGCACCCAGCGGCGGTGGAGCGTGTCGTAGGAGGCACGGTTTCCGCGAGACGAGCAGAAGAGCGGGGCATCGGGCGACTGATCCGAACCGAGGTCGCGCAGCCAACTGCGCAGTCCGCGCAGACTGCGCGGCATCACGTCGGAGGTGAGGACGACCACGCGCTTGCTGTCGCGTTTGGTATCTTGCACGAGGAGTACCTCGCGGCCAGGCTCAAGGATGACATCGCCGACATTTAGGTTAAGAACCTCATCGGTGCGGACGCCGATCTCGCGCAGCAGGGTGAAAATGAGGCGGTAGGGTTGTGATGCGGTGGCAATGGCGGCGTCGAGGGCGTGGCGCTCAGACTCGCCGACAATCGGTTGGGGCCGATGTTCGGTGTGGTAGCGCCCGCCGATCTGGTTGAGGGGGTTGTAAAGGCAGTAGCCGCGCTCCACGGCCCAGCGAAAGAAACGCCCGAGGCTGGCGATACGTCGATTGGTCGTGCCGGGTTGCTCGTGACGGCTATCAAGAAAAAGCTGAACCTCGCAGATGCTGATCGTCTCAAGCGGCTTGTCTATTGACAGCGCAGCCGTGCGGAGATCGCAACGGTACGATGTAATCGTGTTGGTGCTGAGCCCGTGATCACCCTGGATGTCACTGAGGAATGGCTCCATCTCGCTGGCAATGGTGCGTGTGTACGATGGGGCAGGAGCCCTGTTCGCTGGCATAGAATCCTCCTCTGGGGGGACGCCGTGAACCCGCCGTGGGTGGATATGACATAGGGCTAGGTTTTTTTGCATTATAGCAAAAAGTTCAGCATAATTCTAGTTCTCTCATCAAATATTTGAAGCTTCAGCTATCTTGAGATGATGAAGAATTTATTGTCGTTTCGGGATGGATCGGGTATGATAGATGTGGTGCGTTTGTGCTGCTATACCGTCGTGTTGGCTCAGACACAGGACGTTCTTCGATTGAACCCTTGTCTTCGCCGATCCAGAAAGGAGAGTATCACCCTGCGCGGCCTCCTTACATGTATGCCGCCAGAAACAGAGCCGAAAAAGTGAGAGTGCGTAGAAGAGCAAACAGAGTCAAGATTGTGGAGTTAGAAAAACATGAGCACACCTGCAGAGACGCGCAACGGGATGCGCTGGATTCGTGCCGACCTGCATCTGCATACCCCGGCATCTGAGGATTACGCCGAACCAGAAGTTAGCTACCTCGATATTCTCCAGGAGGCCGAACGTCGCGAGCTTGAGATCATTGCCTTCACCGACCATAACACCGTCCACGGCTACGAGCGATTTCAGCGCGAGATCGATTTTCTTAAGACTCTGGAGATGGGCAATCGGCTCACCGATGAGGAGCAGTTGCGCTTGGCCGAGTACCGTCGGCTCTTGGCGAAGATCAATATCCTGCCTGGATTCGAGTTCACCTCGCATTTCGGCGCTCATATCCTGGGCGTCTTCGCGCCACATCGCCCGCTCATCCTGATTGAGTCAACCCTGCTCCAGCTCGGGGTGTCTGCCGACCATCTGAAGGACGGGATCTGCGGCATCGCCAATACCCGTCACGTCACGGAGGCGTACGAGGTCATTGCCCGCGCCGGTGGTCTGGTGATCGCGCCGCATGTCAATGGCCCCAACGGCGTGATCACCGAAACGCTGCGCATGGGTACGAGCGGTCAGTCGCGCATCGCCGCCACTCAGAACCAGCATCTCCACGTTTTGGAGTTTGTCAACTTCTATACCGACCACGAGAAGTTTACGTCGCCCGGTTTTTATAACGGTAAAGTTGAACACTACGAGCGGCGGATGTTTTGTATTCAAGGCAGTGACGCCCATCGCTTGCGCCGCCTGCCTAGTGCCGACGGTCAGATGCTCCACCGGCATGGCATTGGTGATCGCTATGTGGAACTGCTGCTGCCTGATAACAGCTTCGAGTCGCTGCGGGCGCTGTTTGCCAGCCAGGACTTTGACCGCGTGCGGGTTCCCAAGCGCGATCAGAAGCAGTGGGCGGTGGACGCGGTACGTTTTAGCGGCTCGACGGATCGCCAGGTGCTGCGGGCGATCAGCCAGGATCCGCAGAGCGCCGGAGATCTCTGGAGCGATGTGGCGGCACTGGCCAACGTCGGCGGCGGCGTGCTGGTGATCGGCTGTGAGCCGGGTGGTCGTGTGGTGGGGGTGGCTCGCCCCGACCAGGCGAGCGAGTCGCTGCGGAAGGGTGTGGCGGAGAAGATTACGCCTGAACCCTACCTCTCATTCGAGCTTATGAGTTATGAGGGCCAGGATGTGATGCGCGTGGAGGTCAAGTCGAACGATCCGCCGCCCTATGTGGGTATCGACGGTACGATCTTTGTCCGCCGTGATGGCGAAACCACCTCGGCCAACCGAAACGAGATCATCCAGCTCTGCCGACGTGCCATTGCCGAGGGAGCCGCGTCGTCCCTTGATAATGGCGAGGATCTCGACCTGCCCCGCTCCGGGGTTGAGATCGTCAGCGGCCAGAAGCGCGGCGGCGTCTGGCTGTATGAGGTGCGCGACCTGCGAACGACCGCCGGGGTTACACGCGACCGCGCCCAGGGTCTGTGGGCGTATGCGATCAGCCGCTACGAGGATCTGCGCGACGGACGGGTGGATGTGCAGAGCCAGGTGAAGTGGAAGGGTCGCCTGGGCCTGTGGCGAGCCTACCGCCAGGGCAGCCGCACTAAGTACGATCTGGTGCATCGCGACGCGAACGGGGTGATCAGCCACATCTTTTTCGGCGTGAGCGATTGGGGGTTGAGCGAGGGGTGGGAGTCGCTGTTGGGCGAGCGCAGCGGCGAGTCGGTCGAGCAGGAGAGCCAGGTTTTCGAGCAGGATGATGAGGCGGTGCCAACCGGCTCCGAGGATCCGTCTGAACCCACTGCCCCTGAGCCGTCGTCATGGGGCGACCAGCGCATCCGCTGGCGCGGGCGCGGTGGGCTGGCTGCTGCCTACAGCGATGAGCAGGGCGTCCCTCGCTTCGATCTGGTGATGAAGGACAAGGACGGCCCTGGTCAGCAGGAGTATCGCGGCGTGGCGCTGGAGAAGCTTACCGAGGCGTGGCTGAACCTGATCCGGATCGTCCGCCCGCGCACGGGGATCGAGGTGGTGAGCGCCTCACGCGGGGATGACAGCGAGTGGCAGTATGTCTTCCGCAACCTCCGCACCGGCGATGTGAGCGGGGTGCCCTGGCGTCTGCAAGATATTGAACCGGGCACGGTGCGCGAGTACGCGGCGCGCATGTTCCAGCAAGATATACCACTGGACAGGGAGAAGGTGCGCTGGTGGGGCAATATTGGCTACATGCGCCCGATGCGCTCCCAGGTAGACCTGGTTTTCATTGATGAGCAGGGCGAGCAGCACTTTTACTACGCCGCCCGCCGCGAGGAACTCACGGGCGAGTGGCGCGAACTGCTGGAGTTGTACGACGAAGTGTAATTTAAGCAAAGCGGGCCAGGGACGGCGAATCCGTCCCTGGCCCGCTTTTTTTTAGCTTGTGAGCGCGTCGTACTCTTCGGGAAAGTACTTGAGCGTGCTGATCACCGGGTTAGGAGCCGACTGGCCGAGCCCGCAGAGGCTTGTTTCACGCACAAGCTGACAAAGGGCGTGCAGGTGTTCAATGTCCGTGGGGGTGGCGTGGCCGGCGGTGATCTTCTCAAGCAGGCGGTGGATTTGCACGGTGCCCACACGGCAAGGGATACATTTTCCACAGGATTCGTCCATGCAAAATTCCATATAAAACTTGGCCAACTCGACCATATTGGTCGCCTCGTCCATCACCACCATGCCGCCAGAGCCCATGATGGAGCCAACCTTTGCGAGAGACTCGTAATCTACGGGGGTATCGAAGAGGCTGGCCGGGATACAGCCACCCGAAGGGCCGCCGGTCTGCACGGCCTTGACGGTGCCACCATCAGGGGCACCGCCGCCCAGATCCTCCACAATCTCGCGTAGGGTCACACCCATAGGCACCTCAACCAGGCCGGTGTTACAGATCTTGCCGGTGAGGGCGAAGACTTTCGTGCCCTTGCTGGTCTCGGTGCCAATGCTGGAATACCAGGCCGCGCCGCGCTCGATAATCGACGCGATGTTAGCGAAGGTCTCGACATTATTGATCAAAGTTGGCTTGCCCCACAGCCCGCTTTCAGCCGGGTAGGGTGGGCGTGGGCGGGGCTGGCCGCGCCCGCCCTCAATACTCGCGATCAAGGCGGTCTCTTCACCACAGACAAAGGCCCCCGCGCCGACACGGATGTCCACACGGAAATCGAGGGCGCTATCGAAAATCTGGCTGCCGAGCAGACTGTGCTTTTTCGCCTGGATGATCGCCTTCTGGAGTCGCTCGATAGCCAGGGGGTACTCGCCACGCACATAGATGTAGCCCTGGTCGGCACCCACCGCGTAGGCCGCGATGCTCATGCCCTCCAGTACCAAGTGCGGGTCGCTCTCCAACACACTGCGATCCATAAAGGCACCGGGGTCGCCCTCGTCGCCGTTACAGACCACAAATTTACGGTCGCCACGACTCTTCGCAACCGTGGCCCACTTCAGGCCGGTGGGGTAGCCCGCCCCGCCACGACCGCGCAGCCCGCTGCGGGTAATCTCATCGATCACTTCAGCCGGGGTCATTTCGCTAATCGCCCGGTAGAGTGAGCGGTAGCCCCCGGCGGCGATATACTCTTCGATCCGCTCGGGGTCGATCTTGCCGCCGTTCTTGCGCACAATCATATACTGGCGGGCGAAAAAGGGGTGGTTCTTGTCCCCGCGCTGAACAGTACACGCACCGCCGTGGATTGAGGCCACAATGCTCGGCGCGTCGTCGGGGCGCACGTGTTCGTAGAGTCTATTTTCCGGGTCGATCTCGACCAGCGGCCCGTGGCCGCAAAAGCCCATACAGCCGACGCCGACCACCTCGATCTCGCTCTCTAAGCCAGCCGCCGTGACAGCTTCCTCCAGACGGCGCTTGATCTCGACGGAGTTAGAGGCATGACAACCCAGGGACGTGCAGCAGTGGATACGGATACGCCGACGTCGGTCACGCTCACGTCTAGCGATCTGCTGAAGCTCGTGAAGATCCATCCGGGAGTACCCCCAGTATAGCAATCCTCTGTGAGTCGTAAACCTGTCAGATGCGGCCCCATACGCATCAAGATGCCGAAATGTGGTCACTGGCCGCGCCTGACAGGTTTCATAACAGGAATTAGGAGTGCTATATGTAGTGTGCGTATGATCGCGCACAGCGATCATACATGCGATTACGGGTGCGGTTCGTCTTCTGAAGGGCTCGCTTGCAGAGTGAGGAGCCGCGCCGACAGATCCCGAGGTGTAACGTGTCCGACCACCACTCCGTCGACGATGACAGCGGGGGCGATGCCGCAGGCTCCGAAACAGCGCGCACTGGCGAGCGAGAACCTACCATCGGCGGTGGTTTTACCAACGCTCACGCCAATTGCGTCCTCAGCAGCGGCCATCAGGTCGCCCGCGCCGCGCACGTAGCAGGCGGTCCCCAGGCAGATCGTGCAGGTATGATCGCCCTGGGGCGCGAGCGAGAAGAAGTGGTAGAAGGTAGCTACGCCGTAGACGCGGCTTGGCGGTAGGTGAAGGCTGCGTGCGACCGAGGTAAGCAGCGCGGGCGAGAGGAACCCGAACAATTCCTGGGCTTTGTGCAGAACCTCGATCAGTGCGTCTGGACGATACTGGTTCCGCTTCATGGTCGCCTCAAGAATCTTGAAGCGATGATCATCGACGCTGACAGGCGTACGCCGCGTATGCGGCGAGAGAGGAGGTATGTCCATAGCGCTATGTACTCCCTTCACATGACGTGTACTCCGCCTATGGTAGCATGCGTGACAGCGTGGGGCGGAAAGGTTCTGCTACCCCCCGTGAAGTAGTTGCCACAGGGCGTGAGCAAAGTCGCGTGACACCCGCAGCTACAACTCGCTGGCCGCCTACGACGCCCTGGATCGGCTGGCCACCCGTATCAATTCCGAGAACGAGACGACCAGTTACGCCTACAACTGGCAAGGCAACCAGATCGCGCAGACCGACCCTGACGGCGTGGTCACGGCCTACAGCCTGAGCACGGTCACGCAGAACAGCCTGCCGAACACGCCCGCCAGCGCCGACGTGAATGTCGTCACCCACTACACGTATGACGCCGCCGGGAACATGACCGACGGCGCGACTCGTCTGCTCGACATGACCGACCGCCTGCTGAAGGATCTGGCCCACCGCGACGACGATCACCGCGCCGCGCCCAAGGCCGAGGTCGTGGCCCGCGCCATCGCCGCGCTGCGCGCCGAAATCACGGCCCAGCAGACCAGCGGGGCTATCGCTCACGATCACGTCGCCACCAGCCTACTTGGTCGGCTGTTCCTGGCCGATGCCGCCAACCAGCGGACGATCCGCATCGTGGAGGCCCAGACCTACATCTACGACGCCAACGGCAACCGCGTGAACCGCGTGCGCCTCGGCCACGGCGAGTCGGACATTCAGGGGGTGGACTACGCCTACGACGCGGAAAACCGGCTGGTGACGGCCCAGGACTACTACGGCAATGCGCGGGGCGACCGTGCCAACGGCGGCATCACCAGCATGGCCTACGACGGCGAGGGTCGCCGGTTGGTCAAGACCTACGAGGCGCACCAGGACGACGACGGCGACGAGCGTAGCGATGATGGACGCACACGCATCCAGACCGGCGGCGACAACGGCCACGAGGAGAGCGACCAGACACGGGTGGAGTACGTCTTCGACGAGCTGCTGCCCATCGCCGAGTACCCGATCTCGCATGAGCGCCCGGACACCCGCTCGGACAAGAGCCGGGACGACAGCCACACTACGCCCGTCGAGATTGCCCACACCAACTACTACCGTGGCGACCAGGGCCGCATTCTGGAGCAGGCCAGCTTCGGCGGCGAGGACAAAGGCCAGACATCCTGGTACCACTACGACGGGCTAGGCTCAGTCAGCACCCTGACCCAGCGCAGCGGCGAGCGCAGCACCACCTACAACTACGCATCCTACGGCCAGCCCAAGAGCCAGGGCAGCGACTCCGGCAAGGCAGGCACGCACTACACCTTCACCGGCCAGTCCTGGGACAGCACCACCGGCCTATATGAGTTCTACGCCCGCCCCTACGACCCGGCCACCGGGACGTGGCTGACGCAGGACCCGTATCGGGGGCAGGTGAGCCAGCCTGCGACGCTGCATCGGTATGGGTATGTGGGGGGGGGCCCGGTTAACTATGTTGACTGGATGGGATTCGTTGCAGAGATGTCTGAAGCAGACAAAAAGATTGCAGACAAAAAGATTTATGATGAACTTCAAAATCAGATTAGTGCAGACGTAGATAATTTGAAGAAAGTATGGAAGGATGAACAGATACAATGTGTCATTTGGGTAACACAGCGTCGTCAATCACTCGGTTCAAAGGAACGTTTGGCCCCGATAGGTAATAATACAGCTAGTATTGCAATATATAAGCAACATTATGTTGGAACAACATTGATTGATGGGTCACTAGAGACGCAGATTACGCCGGGTGATGCAATTGTCACTGATGGGCATATTGTTGTGGTTGAGAGGGTCGAAGATGCTAGAGTTTGGATTAGCGAATCCAACTATCCTACAGGTAGCGGGCCGAGAGTGAATCCTACACCCATAACGGCAGAAAAACTTTATGATGATAATCAAGCTGGTAATAATTTCATCATATCACTAGATGAAGAGAGGTATGACGATAAAGAACCAAACATGTTCAAATTCGCGTCATATTTTGTGTTAGAATATTACTTGAAAACGATATCGTCCTTTGGTGACTTTGGGCAATCTCCATAACTAACCTTCGAGAGTATAGGCATTGGAATACTCAATCTTGCCTGAAAGTGGTAGAGCGTGACCTGTAGCTGCAACAAAAGGGTCAGGATGTAGGAGACTCTGGCAGCAGTACGCCTTCCGCCTCCACCTCGCGTGTAAGGTCGGCCAAGGTACGTCGTGATCGGTGTTGCCCAGTACGGCGCTCAAGGCAGGCTTGGAAGGGCAACCTGTTGCGAAGCTGTGCAACCTTCCTGGTCGAAATTGTCAGCCTCAGCCAGCAGGTACGCTTTTCCATTCACATCCACCACCCCGCTTCGCGTCAATCGTGATCCAACCGTCCGCCCCAATGCTACAATGATCCCAATAACACACTGGCGCGAAAAAAAGAGGGAGGCGCTGCGATGACCACCGTTCAGCTTGACTTACCCAATGATCTGTTTGATCTCCCCAACCAGACCACCGAGAGTCTGCGCGTGTTAGCGCGTGAGGCGCTGCTGGTTCGATTATACGATCAAGGGGTGATCTCCTCTGGGTGGGCTGCACAGACACTCGGGGTGTCACGATATGCGTTTCTCGATCTTCTGGGAACCTACCGCGTCTCGGAGTTTGAGGAACCTATGGATGTAGCGGATGAGGCCCAGTATGCCTGAGCGCCCGGTTGTCTGCAACACCAGCCCCTTGATCAAACTTGCCGGGGTGGGGCTTCTCAATCTCTTGCCGCAGATCTACGGCACCATCTGGGTTCCTGAGATCGTGCGTGACGAATATCTCACTGGCGCGACTGCCCCAACCCCTGATCTGACCACCTTCCTCTGGCTTGTCTTCCATCAGGTGACTATTGCACCAACCTTGCAGGCGTTGTCAGGCTTTGGGGCTGGGGAAGCAGCCGCCATTACTCTCGCAGAAGCATCGCATGCCCGCATCATCTTGCTTGATGATAAGCGGGCGCGACGAGTCGCTCATGATCGCGGTCTGACTGTTGTCGGTACGCTGGGTGTATTAGTGCGTGCCAAACAACAAGGTTATCTGACTACCCTGCGCCCGGTTCTCACCACGATGATTGCGCAAGGTCGCTACAGTAGGATTGCTATAATCGGCAAGAATCCGTCACTCATGCGCAGGTTGCGCATCAGAAGCATTCGTTTGCTGCTCCACTTCGTCTCGTTTGCGCTCAAACTCCTCTAAGGAGATCCCGCCCTGCTCCTGGGCGCGTTCCGTCAAAAATGCCATAAACTTCTCGCTTTGGCCAAGCAGCGCCACTTCCTGCGCGAAAGAATCCTCCGGTTCGAGAACGAGGCGCTTCCCATCGGGGCGCACGATGATGACGGTGTCTTGATCGACCGCATCCAAAATCTCGTCGAGTGAGATGGTACGTTTTCGGAGATCGAGTGTGATCATAGGTCTACCTCCTTGCCCCGGATATACAGTTTATTGTGAACTTTATGGCCGACTGCGACGACGAAGATCATTGCCCCATGCAGTTCATAAAAGACACGATAGATATCAATGCGCAATTCCCACGGTGCGAGAGTATTTAGCCGCAATTGTTTCTTTCGGTTACTCGCGACATCGGGCTGGGCGAGAAGATGTATCTTTATTCCTGAAATAATCGTTCGTTGTTCGTTCACTCGATAATACAGAATATCTCCTTCTGCAGTTGGCTTGATGATGATCGTGAACGGCATCGGCTATCTGTCCTCGTGTAGGCTGTATGCGTTGGAATTGTAACCCATGGGGTAGCGTAAACCCCGGATAACCGGCTTCCCGTGACAAATCTCTGGGTTTATCGTGATCCGGCTGAGTAATGATGGCATCCTGTCTCCCTCTGCTCTTCGCATATTCATGCCGCTTTATCCGACAGTGGGTAGATCGCATCCGAGCGTAAGACAGCAGCAGCATAGGCAAAGGCCGCAAACACCGCTTCGCGGGTAAGTTTCGGGTACGCGTCAAGCAGTTGGTCGAGCGTTTCTCCCGCAGCGAATGTGTCGAGGATAGACTCGACTGTGATACGGGTTCCGGCAATCACCGGCTTCCCCATCATCATCGCTGGATCTATCGTGATAGCTGCATGTTTCATCAGTACCTCCTCGAAGCTATTGTAGCACCGCGCCGGTTCGCGTCGGTTCGCTTCATCCGCCCCGCTACGCATCTCTCGTGAACCAAACATTCGCCCCAATGCTACAATGATCCCAGTATCACACCAGCTCAGAGAAGGAGGATTCTGAGATGTCCACCGTTCAGCTTGACTTACCCAATGATCTACTAGAGTTGCCGAACCAGACCACCGCGTCTCAGAGGTTGATGAGCAGATGGATGTTGTTGACGAGGCGCGGAATGGCTGCGCATCCCTCCACCGCTAGCACAGATAGCACGGATAGACTCTGCTACAATAAATGATCGTACGCGCCACACATAGGCACACCCTGTCGATAGTGGACAAACCCAAACCGTCAGTGGCAAGCGCCGACTCCTGAGGTAGCGATGAGTGAACGATTAAGCCTGGAATTGCCCGATACCGTTATGCGGAGCGCCCGTGCGGTGGCGAGCCAGACCAATCGGCAGATCGAAGCGGTGGTGATCGAGTGGCTTGAGCGTGCCACCACAACGATACCCGTTGATCAACTGCCTGATGATCAGGTGCTGGCCTTGCGCGATCAGCAGATGAGTGAGGCGGAACAGCACGAGTTGAGCGACCTGCTGGAGCAGCAACGTGAAGGGGCACTTACCTCAACGGGTCGGCAGCGGCTTGATGCGTTGTTGCACACCTATCGTATCGGGATGGTGCGCAAGGCCCAGGCGCTCAATGTTGCGGTCGAGCGTGGACTCCAGCCGCCGCTCCAAAATTGAGATGGCACGCCGGGTTATTCCTACTGAACGAGCGCAGCGTGTCCGCATAGCAGCGGCGAATCGCTGTGGATACTGTCTGAGTCCTCAGCACTTGGTTATGGCTCGCCTGGAGATTGAGCATATTGTCCCGCTCGCCAGCGGTGGCACTGATGACGAGGCAAATCTCTGGCTGGCTTGCCCGATCTGCAATGGCCATAAAAGCGACAAGACGCACGCACCTGATCCAGAAACTGGTGCGCTGGTACCACTGTTCAACCCGCGTGTTCACGCATGGGCTGAGCATTTCCAATGGATCGATGGCGGTCTCAGGATCGTCGGACTGACACCCATTGGGCGCATCACGGTTCGTGCGCTGCATCTCAGCGATGACCCGGATGCCATCACGGTGCGGAGTTACTGGATTCTGGCCGGATGGCATCCTCCCCAAACATAGATCTGCACCTACGACTTCACCTGGCTCAGGCGCAGCGCATACGCTAACACGGCAAGCAGATCTTCCTGCTCAAGATCCTCATAGTCGGCAAGAATTTCTGAGATCGACATGCCAGCGCTCAGAAGTTCAAGCATTGACTTGACGGGGTAGCGTAAGCCCCGGATAACCGGCTTGTGGTCAACCAACGCTTCCGTCTCGCTTTCACCTCCCCCGCACTCCAAAATCGGGTACACTCTCAGCAGGCCAAAGAGCATGGGTAGGAGGGGCTATGACAACCGGGAGCGAGGCACTGCAATCCGTCCAGTTTGTCACCGTGAAGGGCAAGCGGCTGGCCGTCCTGAGCGCGGACGACTGGGAGGCGTTGATCGAGTGGTTGGAAACCATTGAGGATGTTGCTATCGCCAAGGAGGCGTTCGCTCGCCTAAAAGCTGCTGGCGGAGATCGCGCCAAGGCAGGCTGGCTCATGTGGACTGATGTCGCGGATGATCTTGTATGAGCGGGTACGCGATCTTCATCACCCCTCGGGCCTGGGATGAAATGAAGGCACTCCCTGTCCGTCGTCGCCAAGGGGATTATTCAGCAAGAGATTCTGGCGGCGCAGCGCCTTCCGCATCTACCTCGCGTGCAAGGTCGGCCAAGGCCCGCCATGGGCGGTGGTGCCCGGTACGACCCTCAAGAAAGGCTTGGAAGGGCAAACTGTTGCGAAGCTGTTCAACCTCCTGGTCGAAGTCGTCAGCCTCAGCCAGCAGGTACTCCTTTCCATTCGGTGCAAGCAGCATCACCGGGCCATCCTGCACTAATGTGAGCAGCTGTGCCAGATCAACCGGGTGTTCGACAAGATCAATCCGCTTCATAGGTTGACCACCTTTCCCTGATCGTAGAGCATGTTATGCTCTTTATGGTCGACCGAGACGATCAGAACTATCGCGTAATCATCGGATAGTATAGCACTTCCGTTTGCCTCATGGCACCCGCCACGTCCCCTCGCATTCGCGTCTTCCGCCCCGCTTCGTAACGCCCGCACTTCCCCTTGCCCCTGTGTACAACTGTGCATATAATGAACGTCTATGAACTACGTCTGGAACCCAGAGAAAGCGCGTTTCAACCGCGAGAAGCATGGCATCAGGTTTGCTGATGCAGTTGCGGTGCTTGAGGATGTGCTTGCACTGACGATTCCAGATCACCACGCCGACGAGGATCGCTTTATCACCATCGGCGAAGATGCCTTCGGGCAGATCCTCGTCGTTGTGTACACCTATCGCGGCGAAGACACCATCCGCATGATCTCAGCACGAGTGGCGACCCGGCAGGAGCGCCGGATGTATCGGGAAGGAGCCGACGATGACACCTGACGACATCGAGAAGGAGTACGATTTCACTGCAGGCACCCGTGGCCCGGTGGCCCCGCTGCCCGGCGGGAAAGCTCGGATCACTATTCGCATTGACGAAGAGATCATCGAGTGGTTTCGCCAGCAGGTTGAGCAACAGGGCGGCGGGAACTATCAGACGCTGATGAATACCGCCTTGCGCGACTATATCAGCCACCACTCCCTGGAAGATCTGCTGCGGCGGGTCGTGCGCGAGGAACTCCAGAAGAACGTATGAGTTACAGGATGCCCACATGCTAAAGTTAGCGACTCACAACCTCTATAGATGCGGCCCCAAAGATTACTCCGCCTGGGCACGCGATCTCGCCGTCCTCGACCCGGATATCCTGTTGCTCCAGGAGAGTAGTGAACCAGCCCTCTACGTGGGGAACCTCCCGCCCGAGCGACACGCGCAGGTACACAGCGCGATCTGGGCGCAGGCGGCGACAAATTACTGGGGCAGCGCGATCTACCTGAAGCAAGGTTCATCCGTAGAGATGTCGCTTCCCGCCGAACTGCGCGGATGGGTGGTCGGTGCCGAGGTGCGTGATCTTGCCTGACACCCTGCATCCCCCGGCCCGCTGTGCGTCTTCTCCATCCACGCGCCGACCCGCGTTTCGCGTGACTATGAGGGCGAGGTCAACGCCGCGCTCGACGCCATCGCTTCGCTGGCGACAGGCCACGCCGTGATCATCGGCGGGGACTTCAACGTTACGGTGAGCGCACGGCACGGTGCGGAGGGGCGGAGGAATACGCTAGGCGAACGAGCCATTCACCGTCGGCTCCGTGATGAGTTCGGCTTGATCAACTGCTGGCAGGCGATTCATCCTGACGAGGCTCTGTCCCAAACATACCGCCACTTTTTTAGCGACAACCCACAGCCTTTCCATATTGATGGCCTGTTTGTCCCGGCAGCGTGGCAACCATTCCTGAAGAGTTGCGAGGTCGCCAATGGCCCGACATGGCGTGGGACAGTAAACCACCACCCGCCTAAAGGCGGGGGCTTTGCTCTTGGCGCTACCGACGAGTCGGCATCCGAGCAGTACGGCACGTTTACGGGTGCCCTGCCGGGCGAACCCGGCAGCGGGTGCATCGGCCAACGCCTACGACCTTCACCCTTTTACCCGCCGGAGGCTTCC
>Ga0194060_10000496_pt1 | contig 28491 bp, 29 predicted proteins | sample SepL225m_MetaG_FD_163427 | JGI IMG/M metagenome (GOLD analysis project Ga0194060, IMG submission 163427) | Anoxic zone freshwater microbial communities from boreal shield lake in IISD Experimental Lakes Area, Ontario, Canada - Sep2016-L222-5m | ecosystem: Environmental > Aquatic > Freshwater >...
CCACGCATGTGGTAAAGATACCATTTAGTGCGGAAACTGACGAAACAGAAAACACTAACTACCAGAAATACAATGACTTATTTTTCTAGCTCAAGAAATTTAGCAAAGTTGGCAGAAGTCAGGAAAAGTATGTCAGTCAGGCGACCGTTGATGCGGCAATAGCTCTGAGTACACCACTGCATGATCTTGATGGTAATCCGATTACCGTATCCGGCTGGTACGATTTCATGCAGCGTACAGCCGGGGGGGATGGAGCGCGCTTTATTGTTAAGAATGGGAAGATTACGGCCATTGAGCTTACGCTGACGGATAACGCTTTTGGTGACAACGACATGGCTGATGGTCGTATTGCTGACCCTGGTGTGCCGCTGACGCTGAGTGCAACACAACTGTATACCGCCGATCAAACGCCGGGTCAAGTTGATTTTTATGGAAGTACCATTGCCGGGTCACTGCCACTGCATACCTGGTACAATGCCATTACGGGCGACTACTTTTATGGCATCAATGCAGCTCAAGTGCCGAATGAGTGTTATGTGCAGCAAGCAGACCTTGGCTCTGTGCTACCGGCAGGAGCTGGTGTTTATGATGTTCACCTCTACCTCAAGAGTGAAGGTGATACGCAGCTTGTGGGAGAGTCGACGGCCAATGCCCGTGGTTTGTTGGCACAAGGCTATAAAGATATGGGCGCTCTGTTTGCCTCCGCCAATGCTGTTACCCTTGATACGGTTGCTCCAACAGTTACAGGTTTCAGTCCGGCTGACAACGCAACAAAGGTGCCGGTTGCGAACGATATTGTGCTGACCTTCAGTGAAGATATCACGAAAGGCGGTACAGGTACGATTGCAATTTATAGCGGTTCAGCCACCGGCCCCGTGGTCGCCAGCTCTCTTGATGCCACCAGCGCCAGAATAACAGCATCAGGCAACATGCTCACCATCAACCCGACTGACGATCTTGCGCACGACACCCATTATTTTGTAACTTCTGACAATGGCTCGTTGGTTGATCTTGCGGGCAATAATCATGCCGGTACAACGGCTTACGATTTCTGGACAGACTCTTTGGGGGCTGACCCTTATGCTGGTGCAGTATCGTCAGACAGCGATGCAGGGACGATGCTGGGCGGTATTGCGGCGCTTGGTATGCTTGCCTGGCTTGCGTTTTAATGACCCTTTATTAATTTATGGCTCTCTGTTTATCCTGAATAATTTTCGCTATCTCTGCACCATGAAAAACATCAATAAACTCCTGAAAAAAGCGCTTTTTGCAAGTGCAGTTGCAGTATCTGCAATGAGTGTTGTCACTTCAGAAGTGCGGGCAGAAGAGTCCCGGAAGCATGACTGGTACGTCACTGGCTCTGCCATACGCATTGCTGAAGCAGGCGGGTCGGGGCTGCATATCAATCTGAACCCTGCCGTTGTGGATGGGATAGGTGACTATGAGGGCAATATGGCGTGGAGTCTTGCGGTCGGCCATGAGAGTGCTTTGTCGAGAGGAGCAACCACTCCTCAATACGTGCGCCTTGAGGTTGAGGGTGTAGCCGGGAGTATTGATCGCAAGGGTATTGAGGTGCCCGGTTCCCGCATTGCTCTTGATGATACCGTGAAATTTCGGGCGCTTTTTCTTAACGGGATGGTTAGTATGCTGGATACGACGCATACACGATGGTGGCTTGGAGCGGGCATAGGATACGCTCAAACCACATTTCCTGACGCATCGAGCGCAACACCGTGCGGTTGCCTGCAACCGTTAACCCATGATGATATTGCGTTTCAAGTGAAACTGCAGGCTGAGCTGGAGATTTCAACAAATGGCGCGCTCTTTGCAGAGGCCGGTTATAAAAAGTTGACTGGTGGTGAAACGCGCAACCTCCCTGGGGTTGATTATGGCGCTCTGAATCTGACCAATATAGCCCTTGGCTTTCGTCTGTATTGGTAAACTGGCACGTCGAAGCCAGTGGCATCAACCTCTATCAAAAACGGCCCCGCAGTTATGCTGCGAGGCCGTTTTTTTGTGAGTTATTAAACAACGGAAAATTCGCTTTACTTCATTTATTCTTATCTTGTTCCATTGTGATGGTTCTGCCACACGGCAGGTGGTTGGTGTAAGGATATAATCAGGAGTGGATGATATGATGCCGTTTAATGTAATGACCGTTCTTATTCTGCTTGGAGCCTTTCTGGCTTCGGCGCTGAAGATACTCAGGGAGTATGAGCGAGGGGTTATTTTTCGTCTTGGGCGGATTATTGCTGCCAAAGGGCCGGGGCTGATTATTCTGATTCCCGGGATCGATAAAATGGTGAAGGTTGACCTTCGTACCGTCACGCTTGATGTGCCGCCGCAGGATATTATCACCCGCGACAACGTCTCAGTAAAGGTGAGTGCCGTGGTCTATTTCCGTGTTATGGACCCCGTCAAGGCCATTGTTGAGGTGGCCGATTTTCATTTTGCCACTTCGCAATTGGCTCAAACTACGTTGCGGAGCGTCTGCGGGCAGGGGGAACTCGACAATCTGCTTTCGGAGCGCGATGAAATCAACGGACGAATCCAGACAATTCTCGACAAGGATACCGAGCCCTGGGGTGTTAAAGTTGCCAAGGTTGAGGTGAAGGAGATTGATCTTCCCGAGGAGATGCGGCGTGCAATGGCTAAACAGGCAGAGGCAGAGCGTGAGCGTCGTTCGACCGTCATTAATGCCGAAGGGGAGTATCAGGCGGCCCAGCGCCTTGCCGATGCCGCAGCCATTATTGCCGCCAGTCCTTCGGCCCTCCAGCTTCGCTATTTGCAGACGCTGAAAGATATCTCAGCCGAGAATAACTCCACCATTATCTTCCCGTTACCGATTGATCTGCTTAAACCATTTCTTGATGGAAGGTCGTCATCATCTTCACAGGCAACCTAAATTATTCTGATCATGTTCAAGATTCATACCATTCTCTGTCCCGTCGATTTTTCTGATGCTTCCAGCAAGGCGGTGCAGTATGCAAAGGAGTTTGCCTCAAGTATGGGTTCTGCCGTTCATTTGCTGAATGTTGTCGAGCCTCGTCCTATGGCGGTTGATATTACACTCAACTATGTGCCGCTTGAAGAGGATCTTGAGAATGCGGCCAAAGAAGATCTTCAGATTATTGTTCAGGAGTTCCAGCTTGCTGGTTTGAAGGTAGAGTCTTCGATTGAGATTGGTAATCCCTCTGATGTGATTCTCGACAAGTCACAAGATCTGGATGTGAATCTTGTCATTATGGGTTCCCATGGCAAGAAAGGGCTCAGCCGCTTCATTATGGGCAGTGTCGCTGAGACGGTGGTTCGCAAGGCTAACTGCCCGGTGCTGATTGTCAAGGCTGAAGAGAAGGAGTTTATCGGCGACGAGTAAAGGCATCCATCAGGGCGCTTGCTCCGCTGAAGGGGCTGAGTTCTCCTGAGAGTACCTGTTGTTCTACCTGCTTTTTTGAGTTGATTACTTCGGGATGGGCAAAAAACTCTTTTTTCAGCATCTCCTCCAGCACTGTTGAGAGCAGGTATTTGAGCTGTTGGCTGCGGCGCTCTTGCAGACGGTTTTGATCTTGCATCCTGATAAAAAAATCTGAGATGTTCTGCCATACTTCGCCAATACCTGTGCCGGAGATGGCGGAGGTAAGTATAACCTGTGGTTGCCAGAAGGTGTGTTTTGGTGGAAGCATTCTGAGGGCAGCCTCGAATTCAGCTTTTGAGACAGCCGCAATACCTGATTGATCACCATCCGTTTTGGTGATCGCTACGGCATCGGCAATCTCCATGATGCCCCGCTTGATTCCCTGCAACTCATCACCGGAACCGGGGAGCATCAACAGCAGGATAAAGTCAACCATAGTATCAACCAGCACCTCCGACTGCCCGACACCCACGGTTTCAACCAGAATGACATCATACCCTGCTGCTTCGCAGAGGACAATTGCTTCATGGGTTTTCGGCGAGGTACCTCCGAGATAGCCGGATGAGGCTGTTGGGCGTATGAAGGCCTCCTTTTTGCACGAGAGCTTTTCCATGCGAGCCTTGTCGCCAAGAATGCTGCCGCGCGACTGCTGACTGCTGGGGTCGATGGCCAGAACGGCAAGCGTGAGACCCTGGTTGATGATCGCCTCGCCCAGTGCCTCGATAAAGGTGCTTTTTCCAGCTCCGGGAGAACCGGTAATACCGATCCGGAGCGCATTTGTTTTTTTTGCAAGGCAGCGGTCGAGGATTTCATGCGCTTTTAACTGATGATCCGGTCGTTGCGACTCAATCAACGTAATTGCGCGGCTCAGCGTATGGCGGTTGCCTTGCATGATGCCGCTGACAATGCTCTCAATATCGGGTTCATGGTGTCTGGTCATGGTGTCGAATCGTTTATATGCAGTGTTTTCAGGCAATGAGATGTCGGTGGGTGAGACTCCCAAAGCCGACTGTTTACGTATGTCTTCATTTATTTCAATTTTTTCAAGGTTGAATTATTGACCAAAGAGGTCATTTGGGTAATAGCGATTTGGTTTAATTGCTGTAATCGTTCAGTTTGGCTTAAGCCTTGATGAATCAAAACGGCATTGAGGCTTTCCAGATTAGAGAGTACCACCAGTTGCTCCAGTGTGGCAAAATCACGCATATTGCCTTTGGTATCGTGGTTTTGCTGTCGCCAGTCCGCAGCCGTAATACCAAACAGTGCCATATTAAGCAAATCGGCTTCTGTGGCATAAACCAGTGATGTTTGAGTTTTGGATAACTTGGCAGGAATCAGTTTTTCCTTGATAGCATCGGTGTTGATGGTATAGTTGACTTTGGCCAAGGTGCGTTGCAGGTTCCAGTCAAGCTTGTGGCGATTACTTTCCTCTTCTTTGAGTCGTTGGAATTCCTTAATTAAGTAAAGCTTAAATTCAGCACTTATCCATGATGCAAAGGCAATGTCTTTTTGTGCATAAGTTCCTCCACCTCTGCCTTGTTTAGAGATAAGTCCGATAGCATTAGTGCTTTCTATCCATTTACTGGGAGAAAGGCTAAAACTATTGCTTCCTGCTTCGTATAAAAAGGAGTCGAATTCGACCCCTTTAAATTGTGGATTGTTGATTTTTTCCCAAAGCCCCAAAAATTCTATTGTGCTTCTGTTTCTTAACCAGTTTTTTATTACATCTTTTGGTTCATTTGGATTTTTAAAAGCAGCTATGTTTGTCAGGGAAATGTAATCTTCTTCATTTTGAAGGGAGACATGTATATCAATACTCTTTACTTTTATAATACTTGTTATTTTGTTCATATTATTGAGATAATAATTACATAGGCTCTTGGTAATTATGCATAACCCCTCGAATTTGAAGGGTTTAAAATTTTGATACAGCGAATATTTCCATGCACTCATTCCTTCACATAAAACTCTTTTCCAACTCTTTGAATATGCTCTTGCAACTGTGGATTTTTAATAGCGTCCATGTTTTGCAAATCGACCGTATAGGGAAAATCACTATTATTAATGGTGAGTAAAATTTTTCCAATAGTTTTTCTGTCAATATTGGTGTCAGCAATTACTAAATCAATATCACTTTGCTCACTATAATTTCCTTTGGCTCTTGAGCCATAAACCAGCACCTTGTTTATGACATGAAAATCCTTAAAAATTGAACGAATGAAATGCAGGTTTTTATCATCAATCCCAAACTCTTTCATAATTGGCTTTCGATAAGAGTGGTATATAAATCTGATATGAGTGCAGTGTAGTGTTTTTGAATGTCGGTAATAATTGCTTCAAAGGTTTCAAAATCGTAGGTATGGCTGAGAAAGTTTCGGTCATTTACCATTTCAATCCATAACTCTATATTACTGATATATTTTGCTTTATATGCCTCTTTGAGTACCATTTTCGGTGATATCCTGTCTAAAATGATACCATCATTTTCCATTTTATCTTTTAAGGTCTTCCATGCCAATTCAAGGGTATATGCAAAGCGTTGAATAATCCCCTCTTTTTCCAGGAATGAGAGCTTCCGTAAATCAAGTTTAGGGACCTCCTGCAAGAGCTTTATGGCTCGTGAGAAGTTTTGAAGCCGTTGTTTCCATCTGATATCTTGTTCCATAGTTGCTCTTTATAAGAGTTATGCCTTTCCGGATGAAAATGGGATGGTGTTTTTTTGTTAAACCCGATGGATGGTTTCACTGCATAACGTTGAGTTTAGCCATAGTGCATTTCGACCATCGCATGTAGTGAGCGACCTGCGAGACTACTGCGCTGTTCCGCTATAACTATTGCTAAATGAGTTTGTGCAGAGTTTTCTCAGGTATCAGTTTCTTCTTTTTGATGAACGACACGACTCACGCAATCATTTTAATATGCTCTATAATATCTTCATACAACTTTGATGCTAATTTCTTGGATTTGATTACACTTTCAGATGCGTTACTCGTCCATGTTCTCTCATTGTAGTGTTTAATAATTATATCAATCTCTTTTGATAAATTGTTTGTAGCATTAAAAAGGTCTTTGTATGCGTCTTTATTAATATACAATACTAGCATATTGAATTTTGCTTTTAATGTATTCTCGTGCTCTTCCAATAGTGATGATAAATTTTCTGGAATAATAATATTTCCATTATTATCAGTCTTGCGTTTTCCATCGTCAAATAATGATTCACCTAAATAATTAATATCATTCAGTACGTTTTGTAGAGGAACCAACATATTTTCATATATCTCATGAGCAATCTTCCGGTTCATTTTTATTTCTGTTAATCTATGCTGCATCATTATGGCTTCATGCGATTTATTTATCGCAATTATGCCGATTTGAGTTCCTATCGCGGTCAATGCCAGTCCAAGAACAGTTGCGATGGCTATAGCAATATCTGTATGAGATTGTGGTGAGTATATAAGTATACCACGCTATTACGAAAACACCTATTACTGTGCATGCAATGAATATTCGAATGTTCCACTTCATATTGTTTTCCCAAGTTTCGCATTTTGAATACCTATTGCTTCGGATGAGGCGTGCTTTTGGAGTGTAGTCCGAAAGACGTAGTAGAAAACTCGTCGTCCTCTCTATGAAATTGTTATGAGTATTCATCGTTGGTTATACGATGCAGCCATAAGATCGTGATAACCAGCATCATCAGGAATCTTCCCTAGCTTGTAATTAAATAACCTTTTGATTGATCCTTCACCAAAATAGAGGTAATCACCATTGACAAGCCCGACGAAAAAATTACCTGTTGGTCCAATAACAGATTTCAGTGTGCTTCGAGAAAACGACAGTATTTCTGTATTATGCAATAGTTTCTTTATGTAGCACCGGTAGTATACGTGATCATCAATGCTTGTTTGGATTTTTTTTACTAAAATACTTTTATTGCTGAAACAGAAAGCAGAAACGTATGCATCAAACGCCGAAGTGGCCTGCTCAGTGTAGAACCTATAACAGTATGGCCAACCGTTTTCACTAATTCGTCGCTTGAGATTTTCAGAGAAAATCAATGCAGCGTTTTCCACTTCACGAAAGTGACCTACACCCTCAAAAATCGCAAGTGTCAGCTCCAAACTCTGTAACGGATCATCAAAAGAGCATTCAGCAATGAACGCCTTTACATCGGATTTTGGTATCACAATTGGTAGCTTTCCGTGTAAATACCAAACAACAAAACCCGGCAGATATTCGAATGGCAACCTCACAGGCATAAATGTTTTCTCAGCTTATGCATAACAATAAATATATGAAGTCGATGATATTTGAATAATAACCCATAGAAGATGCAAATCAGTACCCTGCTGAAATATGGTACGTAACTATTTAGGGAAGAATTTATAAATGTCTTTTCTGTGAAGGAACCTGATGAAAGAGATTTTGTTGTCTTCAATAATTAAGCCAATTCTATAATCTCCGATTTTGATTCTATATTCCAAATCAAAACCCTTTAATTTCTTTAAATTCCTGATCTCATTGAAGCTGTTGGTATTTTGTATATCTATAATGCAGCTTGAAATTTTTTATAGAAGAGATTTATCGTTAATTTTATTTGTATCTTTTTCAAATCTTTTATCAATAAGGACAATCATGATGAAATCTTTTTCAGGAATTCATTTGTGTCGATATATTCATTTGTTCGACCAATTTTTATAGCATTAGCCATACCAATTTCCTCAATTTCATCCATAGATAAAATTTTTGATTTTATCCCAAGCTTTTTTGCCAGATCAAGTAATAATTTCAGATCTGATACTGATTCACTTTCTAATACAGCTTTCTGCATATCCTTAGAGTTAAGTGAGTTATGATGGTTGTATTAGGCCAATCATCTCTTTTCCTATAATGCCAACATTAACGTTTTACGTACGATTTCCAACGTTGTCGTCGGGGCACGGCATGCCGTGCCCCGACAGCCCCTACCCCTGTGCGATCATTTTTTTCAAAATCGTGATAGCCGCCTCCGCAATAACGGTTCCTGGTCCAAAAATCCCTGCTACGCCCTTTTCATAGAGGAATGCGTGATCGCGCTCGGGAATAATGCCACCTGCGATCACAAGAATATCTTCCCGTCCGTTAGCTTTCAGCTCTTCGACAATCTTGGGGATCAGCGTTTTGTGACCTGCAGCAAGGCTTGATATGCCAATCAGATGGACATCGTTATCGAGAGCCTGCTGTACCACCTCTTCAGGAGTCTGGAAGAGAGGGCTGATATCGACATCAAAGCCAATATCGGCAAATCCTGCGGCAATCACTTTTGCGCCACGGTCATGACCATCCTGTCCCACTTTGGAGACCATGATCCTTGGACGACGACCATCAAGCGATGCAAAGGTATCGGCAAGCTGCAGCGCCTCTTTAAAGAGTGTGTTATCCTTCATCTGCGACATATAGATACTGCTGTTGAGTCTGGTGATGGCACGGTACCGACCGAATGTCTTTTCGCAGGCGGATGATATTTCACCGAGGGTTGCTCTTTTTCTTGCGGCTTCCACGGCAAGCGCCAGAAGATTCCCCTCTCCCGAAGCTGCGCTCTCCTCAATTGCCCGAAGAGCTTCAGCACAGGCCTCATTGTCACGCTCAGCCTTGATTTTTTCGAGTTGCTGGAGCTGTTGTTCCAGAACTTTGGTATTGTCCACCTCAAGCAGCTCAATGTCGGTTTTGCTGCTGGTTTTGTAGCCGTTGACACCGACAATAATCTCTTTGCCGCTGTCAATGCGTGCCTGCTTGCGGGTTGCAGCCTCTTCAATCTGCAATTTGGGGAGCCCCTGCTCAATAGCTTTAACCATACCGCCAGCCTCTTCAATATCGCAAATGATCTTCCATGCTTTTGCAGCAAGCTCTCCCGTCAGATACTCAACAAACGATGAGCCAGCCCAAGGGTCAATGCTTCTGGTAATATCGCTCTCCTTTTGCAAATAGAGCTGGGTGTCGCGAGCAATTTTCGCTGAAAAGGGTGTGGGGAGTGCAATCGCTTCGTCAAGGGCATTGGTATGCAGCGACTGGGTATGGCCAAGTGTTGCCGCCAATGCCTCAAGGCAGGTGCGGGTGATATTGTTGAAAGGATCCTGCTCGGTGAGGCTCCAGCCGGAGGTCTGGCAGTGAGAGCGGAGCATCAGCGATTTTGGATTTTTCGGGTTGAACTGCTTCACAATTTTTGCCCAGAGCATCCTTGCGGCCCGCAGCTTGGCAATCTCCATGAAATAGTTCATCCCGATGCCCCAGAAGAAGGAGAGGCGTGGAGCAAAGGCGTCAATATCAAGCCCGGCTTTCAGACCGGTACGGATGTACTCAAGACCATCGGCAAGGGTAAAGGCAAGTTCAAGATCAGCCGTTGCGCCAGCCTCCTGGATATGGTAGCCCGAGATGCTGATGGAGTTGAACTTCGGCATCTTTTCGCTGGTGTAGCGGAAGATGTCGGCGATGATCTTCATGGAGGGTTCCGGCGGATAGATATAGGTGTTGCGAACCATGAACTCTTTGAGGATATCGTTCTGGATGGTGCCGCTCAGCTTTTCGAGTGGTACACCCTGCTCTTCACCCGCCACAATGTAAAAGGCCATGATGGGCAGCACGGCTCCGTTCATGGTCATGGAGACAGAGATATCGCCCAGCGGGATCTGGTTAAAGAGAACCTTCATGTCCTCAACTGAATCGACAGCCACCCCGGCCTTGCCGACATCACCGATAACCCGTTCGTGGTCTGAATCGTACCCGCGATGGGTTGGAAGGTCAAAGGCGACCGAGAGCCCCTTCTGGCCCGCCGCCAGGTTCTTGCGGTAAAAGTTGTTTGACTCCTCGGCGGTTGAGAACCCGGCGTACTGCCTGATTGTCCAGGGCTGGGTGGTGTACATCATGGTATAGGGGCCGCCAATGTAGGGGGCGAAACCCGGTGCAAAGTTCAGATGGTCGAACTGTGCGACATCAGATGCGTTATAGGTCGATTTGATGTCAATTCCCTCAGCGGTTGTCCACTGCGTCTGCTGAGCTTCATCGCTGTTTGCAGCAGCAACTGGAGAAAAAATATCAATGGCTGAGAAATCGGGCTTTGGTTCAGTTGCTTTGTTTGGACTCCCTGCTTCAATCTCCTTGAAGCTACTCCATGCAGACTCTGCAAGTTTTCTGGTCAGGGTTTCGATGTAGTTGGAGCCACGGGCAGGGTCAACAACCTGGTCGAGTGAGCCCTCTTCCCTGAGGACAAGGTGAATGTTGCCGGAGATACGCTCTGCAATGTCTGGATTGACCGAATCTCCGCTGTCGAAAGCGCTGATTTGCAGGGTCTCGTAACCGCCAAGAATGGCAGACACCGCCTCTGTGGTAAAACGGAGCAGATTGGTGTAGGGTTCAATCGCTGAACAGTTGCGTTCCGATGTTCTGGCAAAGAGGCGAGGCAGTGTTGTGGCCGATGCCCCATAAGCTTTGAGCAGATGAGCGAGGAGATAGCGAAGGGCTCTTGGCTTGGCAAGCTCGGTGAAGTGGCTTGAGGTAACCGGCAGGATGATCTCCATGGCAGCAACAATATTCTCCACCGGAACTCCTGCTTCAATAAAGCGGTTCAGGTAGTCGCTTGCTCCGACCAGCGATAATGCAATCTCCTCTGCCGAAGTGGATCCGTTTTTATGGGATGGGATGGTATCGACGGCCAGAAATCTGAAGTGATGAGTTAATTTGGCGGCTTCAAAAAGTCCAGCATCCAGCTTTTTCGAATCTGTACTTGCAGCCACAAGCAGCCCGCCCATGTTGTCCGTAAAGCCGGGGATGGTTGCAAGGGTGGCGAGCAGTTCAGCAGTGGGGGGGAGGTTGCCTGAAAAATGGATGGCAACCGCAGCAGTTTTGATTCCGGTCAGAAGCTGGCCAAGATTTTCGGGAGAGCAGAGCACAGGATCGGCTATTACAAACTCAAGAGCGGCAGCATCAAGCTCAAAGCATTTCAGTGCAGCCTTGTTTGCCGCGACAGGGTCGTCAACGGTAATGCGGTGGCAATTTTTCCATGAGTTGACCGATTTTGTTGTCGGTATGGCAAGATGCTCTTTTTCCCCTTCAGAAGAGTGCCAGGGTTCCAGCTCAAAGCCGTCTGGTGTATGCCAGACAAGCGTGTCGTAAGGTTTATCCTTGAGTTCGGCAATAGCCTTTTTTTTCCACTCAGCCCGGCTGATTGCCGGGAACTCATGAAAGAGCGAATCAGGCCGGGAGTCTTGTGTCATAACTATGCGTTCTGTTGGTTTTGTGATCTTTGCTCGTGGATGATGTTCAGAATTTCCTCTTTCATTTTTGATGGGTGTGCCGTTCTTTCGACAAATCCCTTCTGCTGCAGCCACCAGGTTGTCTGGAAATCTTTGGTTGTTGGTTTGCCGGTATATTGCTCAATGACCCGTTTTCCGGAAAATCCTATGTTGCCGGCATTGTGTTCAAAAAGTTTGATACCTCTTGAACCGATACCAATAGCGACACCGCCAAGCGTTGGATCGGTAATAATGGTAATAACTGGCAGTCCCGCTTTTTCAACGCTTGATATGGCAACATGCAACTTTGGCAGGCCAACCATCGACGAGCAGCCTTCGTGCATTCTTGCTCCGCCACCGGTCGCCTGAAAAATGAGTGGCACTCCGCGTTTAATGGCGGTTTTGCTGGCACGCCAGATTTTTTCAGCGGTTGTCATGCAGAATGAGCCACCAAGAAAGTTGAAATTGGTTGCGCAGAAGACCACTGGTTCACCATCGATGGTGCCATCACCGGTTATAACCGAGGCGGCAGCACCAGTTTTCTGTTGTGCTTCACCAATTTTTTTCCGGTAATCCGGGAACTCAAGAATGTCTTTGTCAACAATGTAGCGAGTATCCTGATGCTCTCTGAACGAACCGGCATCAAGAATAAAATTCATATAGTCGTGAGCGGCCAGCCTGACGTAGCGATGGCCACAGGTTTCACAAACAAAATTGTCTGCCAGCAGTTTTTTGTAGAGTATTGGGTCCAGAAGCTTTTTGCCGGCATTATCCTTGCAATTTTTATGACGGGCAACAAAAAGAATTTTTTTCGGATGGGGAATAAAGGCGGAGACAGGCTTTTCGAATGTTTTAATCTCCTCTTCCGTGATCGTATCCCACTGACCAATCTTTGCCCATCGCTCAATTCTTCGTGCAAAGATCTCCTCTGAAGGGATGGTGCTGAGCTCTCCGATCCATTTTACCAGTGAGCTTTTGAATGATCGAAAGGCCGATTCCGGAAAGTGGTGAGCCGGTCCGTCATACTCGACGATAATGTCGTCGATAATGCCGTTTTTTAACCCCTCCTGAGCCGTTATCTGCGAAATCTCTGCGGCGAGGCCTGCCTTTTCTCTGGTACGGAAGAGAATGGATGAACAAGCTTCAGGGGAGATAACCATGTAGGTGGAGTATTCCATAGCCAGAACCACGTCGCATCCTGTCAGCGCTATGGCGCCGCCGCTGCAACCTCGGTTGATGATGACCGAGAGCGTTGGAACGGTTGCTTCGGCCAGGGACTGCATACATCGGCCGATTTTCCAGGCAATGCCTCCTCCTTCGGATTGTTCTGTAGGGTCGGCACCGGCGGTATCAATAACGGTAATAATAATCCTCTTCTCTTGCTCGGCAATCTGAATTGCCTTGATCGCCTTCTCAAATGCGGCTGGTGTTGGCATACCCTGATTCCACTTGGCAATCTCATCAGGATTTTTCATCAGGTTACGCATAACACCAAAATCTGAGGTTGGCGAGGACTGCTGCCCAATGAGCATAACAGGCCAACAGCCATTCTCACCATCACGCAGCACTGCCCGATGGGTCTGGATAATGCAACTGCCGTGCAGCTCATTATGCAAGCACTCTTCAGGTTCATCAAATACAGTAAGGTAATCGAGGTGTCTGGGGCGTTCGGGGTGAAAGGAGAGTTGATACTTTTCGTATTCGGTGAGCTTTTCAATACTCTCATGGGAGTAGCTGAAGCCCTCTTTTTTCTCGAAAGGCAGATAAAAATGTTTCACTGGTTACAAGCGGCTTTGTCTCGTTTACGTATTAATGCTGTTTTTGAGCAAATTCAAGGAGTACTTTGTTGGTCTCTTTAGGGTGCAGAAACATGATCTTTTTCCCTCCGGCACCCTCTTTTGGTGGAGCAAGAGGGTTGATATTGAGCAATGCAAGTCGCTCTCTCTCCTCTTCGATGTTGTCTGTTGCCAGCGCAATATGATGCATCCCTTCACCATTTTTTGCCAGAAATTTTGCGATCGGGCTCTCATCATTGAGTGGCTCCAACAGCTCAATTTTACTCTCTCCAAGGGTGATAAATGCCACCCGTACCTTTTCCGAGGCAACCTCTTCAATTCTGATTGCCCCGGGGGCGCACCCGAGAACGTTACGAAACGTCTCAAGTGCGCTTTCAAGGTTGTGGACGGCAATCGCTATGTGGTCGATTTTATTGATCATGCGTCCTTGGTAATAGATTTGCTTGTTTCTGCATATCCTATTGTCTGCAGCCCCTCCCTTATTTCATCGAGAATTACTGGATCGTCAATAGTTGCCGGCATGGTGTACTCCTCGCTGTTGGCAATTTTCCGCATGGTTCCACGGAGAATCTTGCCCGAGCGGGTTTTTGGCAGACGGTCGACAATAATGGCACTCTTGAACGAGGCGACAGGTCCGATGTTTTCCCGGACATACTCGATAACGTGCTTGATGATCTGGCTGTGCGGAGTGTCAACATTGTTCTTGAGAACGAGAAAGCCAAGTGGCACCTGCCCCTTCAGATCATCATGAACGCCAATAACGGCGCTCTCTGCCACATCAGGATGCTCACAGAGCGCCCCCTCAATTGCTCCGGTTGAGAGGCGGTGGCCAGCAACATTGATAACATCATCCGTACGCGACATAATGTTGATGTAGCCATCGTCATCAATAAATCCGGCATCGCTGGTCTGATAGTAGCCAGGAAAGTGTTTCATGTAGGTTTCCACAAAACGGTTGTCGGCCTTCCAGAGCGTCAGCATGGTACCGGGAGGAAGTGGCTGTTTGATGACAATATCGCCCATCTGTCCAGAGGGAAGTTGCTCCATATCGGCATTGATGACCTGTACGTTGTAGCCGGGAACAGCTCTCGAGGCGGAGCCATACTTGATCGGGCCAGGCTCAATGCCCTGGCAGTTTGCGGCAATGGCCCATCCTGTTTCAGTCTGCCACCAATGGTCGATAACAGGTACCTGCAGCATTTTTTCAGCCCATTTGACGGTATCAGGGTCAGCGCGCTCTCCAGCAAGAAAGAGTGTGCGGAAATTTGAAAGATTATATTTTTTGAGGTAGTTGCCGTTCGGATCCTCTTTTTTGATAGCCCTGAATGCGGTAGGGGCAGTAAAGAGTACCGAGACGTTGTAGTCACTGATAATTCTCCAGAAGGTGCCAGGATCAGGGGTACCAACAGGTTTACCCTCAAAAATCAGTGTTGTACAACCCTGGAGCAGGGGAGCGTAGACAATGTAGGAGTGACCGACTACCCAGCCGACATCACTTGCAGCCCAGAAGACCTCACCTGGTTCAACATTATAGACATTTTTCATCGACCATTGCAGCGCCACCATGTGGCCTCCATTATCACGAACAATACCTTTTGGCTGGCCAGTGGTTCCTGAGGTGTAGAGGATATAGAGGGGATCAGAAGATTCGACAGGGACACATTGTGCGGGTTCGGCACCGAGAAGTGACTGGTTCCAGGTGAGGTCGCGCTCTTCGTTGAGTTCCGCCTTTAACTGGTCACGCTGTTTGATGATACAGATTTCAGGCTTGAAGTGGGCCAGCTCAATGGCAAAGTCGAGCAGGCGTTTATAATCAATAATCTTGTTGACTTCAATGCCGCAGGATGCAGAGATGATTACTTTTGGCTTGCAGTCATCAATTCTTATGGCAAGTTCATGAGATGCAAAGCCGCCAAATACCACAGAGTGGATAGCCCCGATTCGCGCGCAGGCCAGCATTGCCACAACAGCCTCAGGAATCATCGGCATATAGATAATAACACGATCGCCCTTGCGTACCCCTCTCGACTGAAGAGCACCCGCAAAGAGGGCAACAATATCCCGGAATTCACGGTAGGTGTAGCGCTTTTTGGTGCCGGTAACGGGGCTGTCGTAAATCACAGCCAACTCGTTGCCGCGTCCCTCATCAACATGACGGTCAAGTGCATTATAGCAGGTGTTGGTCATCCCTCCGGCAAACCATCGATAAAACGGTGGATTGCTGCTGTCAAGCACTTTGTTCCATTTTTTGTACCAGTGAAGCTTTTCGGCAGCTTCGCCCCAGAATGCTTCGGGGTTTTGAATTGACTCTTGATAAACGGTGTTGAAAGACTGCGACATACGAATGACTCCCAGAAAAAATAGATGTTAGTAAAAGATAAGGGAGGAGAGATTAATCAGACAAAAGGGACCTGAGAGAGTGTGCCTGCGGAACATGGAATTGATACGTTATGTTGCGAAACCTTATGTTAACAAAAAATAGAGAGCTGAGCAAAGAGGATTTGTTCAGGAGTCTCGTTTCAGTTGGGCAAAGAGTTGAAAAAACTCATCAATCGAGAGCGCTTCCGCCCGAAGTTTAAGGGTCTCAATATTTACCAACTCAATATTATATATATTTTTCAGATTGTTGTGCAGGGTTTTTCGACGCTGATGAAATGCCGTGCGGACGAATGTGCGGAACCCGTCAGCATTTTCCATTGGGTCATTTATTTTTGGTGTCATCCTTATCACCGCACTGTCTACCCCTGGTTGAGGGCGAAAGACTTTTCGTCCCACTTTAAAAAGGTAATGCACATCAAAAAAAGACTGCAGTTGCACTGCAAGAATGCCGTACTCTTTTGTGCTCGGTTTTGCAACAATTCTCATGGCAACTTCATACTGCATCATCAGTGTTGCGGAGAGGAGAGAGTGGCGATGTTCCAGCAGTTTGAAAAGAATTGGAGAGGTGATGGAGTAGGGTATATTGCCGAGCACCCTGAGCGGCTTTTCCTTGGCCAGTGCCTCAAGATCGGTCTGAAGAAAATCGCCCTCAATCAGGTTGAGCTGAGGGTACTCTGCCCGGATGAATGCCGCAAGCTTCGGATCTTTTTCTACAACGGTCACACGAGGAGAGCAGGTGACGAGCTCTCTGGTCAGTGCCCCGAAGCCTGGACCTATCTCTAAAACATGATCTTCAGGCCCCGCACCCGAAAGCAAGACTATTTTTCTTGTAATATTGCGGTCGGTCAGAAAATTTTGGCCTAATTTTTTTTTCGCCGCAATTTCAGTATGCTTATATTCAATGCTTATCATCAGGTCCGGTATTTATATATCAGAAAGCGCAGCCGGGCAGAACTACTTTTTTTAATGTAAGTTATTCTGGAAGTAATGGAAGAAAATAAGATCGGGGATGTTGCTGCGCGATACGCTTCGCGAGGAAATAAAGCAACTCGCACAGGGTTTGGCGATGCTCTGCTTGAGGTTGGCAAGGAGAATAGTTCGGTTGTGGCGCTGTGTGCCGACCTGACAGGCTCTCTGAACATGAATCCGTTTCGGGATGCTTTTCCAGATCGTTTCATTCAGACTGGAATTGCTGAAGCCAACATGATCTCAATGGCGGCTGGTCTTGCTACAACAGGAAAAATCCCGGTTGCCGCAAGTTTTGCCGTCTTTGCCACCGGCAGGGTGTATGACCAGGTTCGCCAGTCAATCTGCTATTCCAATCTTAACGTCAAGATCTGCGCATCACACGCCGGTCTGACGCTGGGTGAAGATGGCGCTACCCACCAGATCCTTGAGGATATCGGTCTGATGCGCGGGTTGCCGAGAATGACCGTCGTTGTCCCTGCTGATTACAGTGAAACTGTTCGGGCAACCAAAGCTGTCATCAAGCATGACGGTCCGGTCTATCTCCGCTTTGGAAGACCGAACGTACCCGATTTCTCCCTTGATGAGGATGGATTTGAAATTGGCAAGTCGATTGAGCTTCATCCTGGCAAGGATGTTACGGTTATTGCTTGTGGTATTATGGTCTGGAAAGCGCTTGAAGCTGCCCGTCTTCTTGATAAAGAGGGGGTCAGCGTCAGGGTGATCAACATGCACACCATCAAACCGATCGACACACTGGCCATTGTTCGTGCGGCCAATGACACTGGGGCTATTGTCACCGCTGAAGAGCACCAGTTCCATAATGGCCTTGGAGATGCGGTCGCTCATGTCTGTGCCCTCAATATTCCGGTTCCGATTGAGATGGTTGGTGTTGAGGATCAGTTCGGTGAATCCGGCAAATCTGACGATCTTCTTGAAAAATACAAGCTCACGGCCGCAGACATTCTTGAAAAAATTTATCTTGCTCTCCGTCGCAAGTGTTAAGCCCCGAAAGCCCCGAAGGGGCGAGATACACCAGCACAGGGCAACGCCCTGTGAAACGGTGGTATGATGGGCGAGTGAAACGGTGGTGGTATGGTGAAACGGTGAAATGCAATTTTATAACGTACGGGAGAAAATAACCAATGGCAATGCCAAATTTGGGTGATATGATGAAACAGATCCAGCAGGCTGGCGAAAAGATGCAGGATGTGCAGAAACAGCTTGAAAAGATAGTGGCTTACGGCGAAGCAGGTGGGGGAATGGTCAAGGTGAGTGTCAGCGGCAAACAGAAGCTCCTCACTCTTGCTATTGATCCCGATATTATGGACGATCGGGAAATGGTACAGGATCTGGTGCTTGCGGCCGCAAATAATGCGCTCGACGAGTCTGCTCGACTGGCACAGGAGGAGATATCCAAAGTGACCGGGGGGATGATGAATCCGGCGGATATGCTCAAAAATTTGAAGATCGGTCAATAAGAGTCGATGCGATATACCTCAGCGGCTCTTGATGCCCTTATTGACGAATTTTCAAAACTTCCCGGTATTGGGCGCAAAACTGCCCAGCGCCTCTCTATGTACATCCTGCATGAACCAAGGGTTGATGCTGAAAAGCTGGCTGCGGCTTTGCTTGAAGTAAAAGATAAAGTTATCCGTTGTTCGATTTGCCAGAACATCACCGATATCGGTACCGACCCCTGTACCGTCTGCACCAGCAAATCGCGTGACCGCTCCGTGATCTGTGTGGTCGAATCGCCCGTCGATATGCTCGCCTTCGAGAAAACCGGCTACTACAAAGGGCTTTATCATGTCCTCCATGGTGTCATTTCACCCCTTGACGGAGTGGGGCCGGACGATATCAAGGTTCGGGAACTGCTTGCCCGACTTTCAGATCGGGAGCCCGCTGAAGTTAAGGAGATTGTGCTTGCACTGAATCCGACCATCGAAGGTGAAACGACAGCGCTTTACCTTACAAAACTGATTAAACCCCTTGGTTTTCATGTTACCAAAATCGCCCGAGGTATTCCTGTAGGGGCAGAGCTTGAGTTTATTGATGAAGCAACCTTGTCTCGAGCGCTGGAAGGGCGTACGGTTGTATAGAAGTTAATGCAAATTCCGTTTCAATTCCGAATAATGAGTTCAGAAAAAAAGTCCGTATTGATAGTTGGTGGAGGTCTTGCTGGTTTGGCCGCTGCCAAACGGTTGACAGACAAGGGTTTTCAGGTCAAAGTGCTTGAAAAGAGAGACATCTTCGGCGGGAAGGTCTCTTCTTGGAAAGATGAAGATGGGGACTGGATTGAATCCGGCACCCACTGTTTTTTTGGGGCATACCGTGTTCTTTATGACCTCATGAAGGAGATCAAGACCGATCATGCCGTGTTGTGGAAGGATCACCAGTTGACCTACACACTGGCAGGTGGCGGGAGCTTTACCTTTAATACCTGGGAGCTTCCCAGTCCACTTCACCTGTTGCCGGCCATTCTTAAAAATGGCTACTTTACCTTTGGTGAAATGGCCGCCTTTGCGAAATCACTTATTCCCCTGGCGCTAAAAAGGGAGAAGTATCCGCCGACGCAGGATCATCTCACCTTCGCAGAGTGGGCTGTGGAGAAAAAGTTTGGCAAACGGCTCATGGATACCATGTTCCGCCCAATGGCGCTTGCCCTCAAGTTTATTCCACCAGAAGAGATATCAGCAAAAATTATTCTGGATGTCACTGAAACATTTTATCGTATTCCTGATGCCTCGTGTATGGGCTTTCTGAAAGGAGCTCCGCAAGAGTATCTCCATCAGCCACTTATCGACTATTCAGCATCAAGAGGCGCTCAGTTCAAGACAAACATTGCCGTTGAAGAGCTGCTTTTCGATGGTACTGAAATTAAAGGGGTTCAGCTTCGCAATGGAGAGATTTTGACCGCAGACTACTATCTCTGCGCTCTGCCGATTCATGACCTGAACAAAGTGCTGCCCGATAACCTTAAACGGCATGAGCATTTTTTTGGAAAACTTGACAATCTTGAGGCTGTGCCAGTTATCTCTGTGCAGCTCTGGTACGACAAGGAGATTACTGCTGCTGATAACGTTCTCTTTTCACCTGATGGTGTTATTCCGGTGTATGCCAACCTTGCGCGTACCACACCGGAGTATCGGACACTCAGGGGGGAGCCCTTCAGCGGCAAGAGCCGTTTTGAATTTTGCGTTGCTCCTGCAAAAAACCTTATGGCGCTTTCAAAAGAGGAGATTATCCGTCTTGTTGATATGAGTGTGCGAAACTGTTACCCCGAAACATCAAACGGTGCGAGGATTCTTAAATCCACCCTCGTAAAAATTCCCCACTCTGTCTATGCGCCGTTGCCAGGGATGGAGCAATACCGTCCAACCCAGAAAACCCCGGTTCGCAACCTCTTTCTTGCTGGCGGCTTTTCACAGCAGTTGTATTACGATTCTATGGGTGGAGCGGTGATGAGCGCCAATCTCGCTGTCGATGCACTTGTTGCAGAAGCCGGAAATAATTGAGAGAAACGAGAAAAATGATTCAGGAAAGAGTCGGAAATTATTATTTTAGGCTCCCAATGCCCTTGTAGCTCAGTGGATAGAGTAGTAGTTTCCGAAACTAAAGGTCGGCAGTTCGAGTCTGCCCAAGGGCACAGAGAGGATATATCGGGGTGTGGCTCAGTTGGTAGAGTGCTGCGTTCGGGACGCAGAGGTCGTGGGTTCGAATCCCGCCACCCCGACAGAAATTAAGTTTCGTATAGTCCCATATTGCTCATAAGCCCCTCATTTTACAGGGGTTTTTGCTTTTCTGGAATCACATTGATGTACCAAATTAACCAGAGGCACAACATGGACACAGAGTACCAGATCGGTTGGGAGCGGCGTTTAATCGGACAAAGCACCTTGATGAGCGCTGGCGAATGATGCTGGTGTGGGCAGATTACCTGGAGAGGATCAAATAGTAAGGCGAATGCATCAGAAATTCAAACGAAAGGCGTATATTAACGAAGTTTATCGAATTGCGGTTTAATTCAACGGAAGGCACATTATGATAACCAAAACAAAACGGCAGCAAGTTACCTTCAAGATTCCAAAAGAGACCAATGACCGCCTTGAGGCTATGGCTATAGCGACCAGGCGGACGAAAACTTTTGTCCTGGAGGAGGCTGTTTCAGCTTATCTGGACTATAACGAATGGCAGATTCAAAGCGTTCTGAGAGGATTGGAAGATATGAAAGCTGGGCGAGTAACTCCTGTTGAAGATGTTATTGCTGAATTGGAGGCAGAACTTGAAAATTGTCCTGACTAAGGAGGCAAAGGATTCTATTCGTGAGATAGAGTCCTATATAGGCCAGACCAGCAAAAGGGCAGCCAAACAAACCATCATCACTCTTTTGAATAAGATCACCAGGCAGTTGCTCGCATACCCACAGAGCGCAAAGCCCGGTAAAACAACAGATACTAGGGAGCTATACTTCTCTGATATACCGTATTGTGTTATCTACACTTCGGATAACAAGACGATTACGTTACTCTCAATATTCCACACCGCACAGAACCGCTGAAGAATATCACACGAACTACCGGCCTGCACCGGGGCTTTTTCATTCCCCTCACCCCGACAGAAAAGGCGACAACGGCATATTTCGTTGTTCCCTTTTTCCGTTTTGCCCGATCAGTTTTCGTGAGTGTGCCGGAATTTATGTATCGGGCTTATGTTTTCTCCAATTTTTATATTCCAACTCGTCCGATCAGTTGATAAGATGAACTGTCGGTGATAGTTGCCATACAGAATGAACCTTCGGTGACCGGCACCTTTTCGATCGTGAGAATACACTCGTCATCCACCTCCGGAGCATCGTATTCAGTTCTGCCGAAAGCAAGCTCTTCCTCAATATCCTCAATCAAAACCTTGAGGGTTTTGCCTTCCAGGTGACTATTATTTTCGGTGTCAATTTCCTCCTGCAGCTCCATCAGTTTCTTTACCCGTTTTTGCTTCTGTTCTGGTGTCACGTTATCCTTAAGGGCAAATGACGAGGCATGCTCATCGTGAGAATAGTCGAAACAGCCGAGCCGGTCGAAACGGGTTGCCTCCACAAACTCCAGCAGCTCATTGAACTCTTTGCTGGTCTCTCCGGGATAGCCGACAATCATGGTGGTACGCAGGCGAATGTCGGGGTTCTTCTGGCGGATGGTCTCAAGAAGCTGGATGCTCTCCTGCTTGTTGATTCCACGATTCATGGATCGTAAAATCCGGTCATTGCAGTGCTGCAGGGGAATATCGAGATAGTTGCAAATATTCTCCCGTTTCCGCATGGTCTCAACCACCTCCAGTGGAAAATTGACCGGGTAGGCGTAGAGCAGCCTTATCCAGTCAAACGCCATATCCGAGAGTCGGAGCACAAGATCGTTGAGCATCGATTTCCCCTCGGTGTCGAAGCCGTACATGCTGATATCCTGGGCAATAACATTCAGCTCTTTAACTCCTGCCCGCTGCAACAGCGCTGCTTCGCGCAGGAGCTGATCGATTGGCTGGCTCTGGTAGCGTCCCCTGATTTTTGGAATTGAGCAGAAGGAGCAGCCGCGATTACACCCTTCGGCGATTTTAAGGTAGGAGTAGTAAGGAGGAGTGAGCAGAGAGCGACGGTCATAAAGCTCCTCCCGATACGCGGCTCCAATGGCAGCAAGCACTTCAGGCAGTTCATGAGTGCCAAAAAATCCATCAACCTCCGGCATCTCCTCCTTCATCTCTTTTCGGAAGAGCTCGCTGAGGCATCCCATCACAAAAACCTTCTGAATCACACCCTCATCCTTTTGGTCAATTGCGGCAAGTGTTGCGTTAATTGACTCTTCTTTGGCATCCTGAATAAAACCGCAGGAGTTGATAAGAATCGTGTCAGCCTCTTCGGCCGTTTCTGTAAAGACAATACCCGAAGCTTCAGCCTGTGCCATCAGCCGTTCAGAGTCAACCGTATTTTTTGAGCAGCCGAGGCTCAGGAGAAAAACATTATGCTTGGTCATGGTTTGTTGAATTGGTCAAGAAAATCCTCTTTCCACTCAAGAAAAGAGCCGTTCTGAATTTCTGTTCGGGCTGTTGCCGTAAGCCACATAAAAAATGAGATATTCTGCAGGGTACAGAGCTTGAGCCCCAGAATCTCCTCCACATTCAGCAGATGGCGAATATAGGCTCGCGAATAGTTTCGGCACACCTCATTATCGAATCCTTCGTCAATTGAACGGAAATCTGCGGAATACCTGGCCGATCGCAGATTCATCTTTCCATGTCGGGTATAGACTCTGCCATTGCGCCCCTCGCGTGTCGGAATGACGCAGTCAAACATATCAACACCCCGCTCAATGGCGTTCAGAATATTTTCAGGTGTACCGACACCCATCAGGTAGCGGGGCTTCTCTTCGGGCAGGAGGGTGTGCGACAGCTCAAGAATCCGGTACATCTCGGCGGCAGGCTCTCCGACGGCCATCCCCCCAATGGCGTATCCATCAAAATCAAGATCAACCAGCGCTTTGCTTGATATGCTCCGCAAGTCGGCATGGATTCCACCCTGCGTGATGCCAAAGAGGTACTGCGCATGGCCGTAAAGCGGAGAGGTCTGGCTGAAATGGTTGCGTGCCCGTTCAGCCCAGCGAATGGTCAGCTCTCCGGAGATGCGGAGATACTCCTTTTCAGCGGTAGAGGGCGGGCACTCATCAAGCGGCATCATGATATCGCTTCCGATAATGCGCTCGGTATCCACAACATTTTCAGGGGTAAAATGCTGCTTTGAGCCATCAAGGTGCGACTTGAACATAACCCCCTCCTCGCTGATTTTGCGCAGATCGGAGAGTGAGTAGACCTGGTAGCCGCCACTGTCAGTCAACAGAGGCCCATTCCAGTTCATGAATCGGTGAACACCTCCGGCTTTCAGTAGAATATCGTTTCCCGGTCGCAGGTAGAGATGATAGGTGTTGGCCAGAATGATATGGACATTCAGCTCCCTTAGCTCATGCGGTTCAACCGACTTTACGCTTGCGCGGGTGCCCACCGGCATGAAGACAGGGGTGGGTATAGTCCCGTGGTCAGTCTGAAGAACACCGCACCGTGCAGCCCTTCTTGAGTCTTGTCTTGTGATGGTGAATTTCATGAATACCCAGGAGGTTGAAGATTTCTACAGCAGGTTGAAGGTAAGCGTTTCGGGGGATATTTCCTGCAATATTTCAGGGGAGTTATTGGCACCGTCGTCACCAGCCATGCGGTAGGGAAAAAACCATCGGATCCGTAATTTATGGGTTCAAAATCGGGTTCGCTATTAGTCGTAAATCGGGTATATTCCTGAAAGAATAACAGGGAGTAAAAATGGAAAAGCAGTATGAGGTTGGCAGCGATTTTTTTCGTGAAGAGATTATCGCAGCGATTTTTTACGGATTCCGTAACATCAAAAATCCTGTATCCGTTACGGTTCATCCTGAGTTAATGATAATGATAAGGGATAACTTTAAGGATAAAGTGGTTGGGCCGAAAACTATCGATAATGCGGAGTTGTTTTTTGGGTTGCGGGTCATTGAAGATGCGACCAAAGAGAATGATTATATCTCTGTGGATTAAGGGGGGAACTCTCTTGGTACCACTGAAGCTTTGAAAAACATGAATGGAGATCGCTCTCTTGGTGTTGTCATCACCGGAGGAAGCAAAGGATTGGGGTATGCGCTTGCTTTGGGGTTTCTTTCAGCAGGTGATCGTGTGGTTATCTGTGGCAGAAATCCCGAGGGGTTGGATTCAGCGTTACTCTCTCTTCGGAGGGCGGTGCCGGAAGGGGAGGTTTCTGGCATTGTCTGCGATGTGGGCGATCCAACTGCCGGAAGATTACTGGCAGATTTTGCTGTAGCCAGGCTTGGACGAGTGGATTGCTGGATTAATAATGCCGGTACTGCCGGACTGCTGAAGCGACCTTTATGGGAGCTGGATGCAAACGATATTGTTGAAACATGCACCACTAACCTTGCCGGTTCTGTCGCTTTATGCGCCGAAGCGGTCAAGGTTATGCTGTGTCAGCCATTCTATGATACGCCATGCTATCACATTTTTAACATGGGTTTTTCGATGGTTGGAGCATCTTTTTCACGTTCATCTGTGCCGCACAAGGCATCGAAAAGGGGAGTGGCGGAGGTGACCAATTTTCTCTCGCGGGAGTTGAATGCTGCCGGAATAAAAAGCATTGGCGTTCATGAGCTGAGCCCGGGCCTTGTCCTGACCGAGCTGCTGCTTCGTGATGCAACAGAAGGGGCGCGACGCTTTTTAACAGTTGTCGCAGAAAAGCCTGAAATTGTCGCGGCTGTTCTTGTGCCAAAAATACGTGCAGTATCAGGGACGAACAGTCGCTTGAGGTATGAACCGCTTGCAACAATGTTTTTCAGGATACTCATGGCTCTACCCCGAATTATTCGTTAGCCACAACACGGCTGAGTGTTATCCCGTAAAAACTATGAGGAGCCCCTTATAAAACTTTGGAGAACAGGGTTGGCTCTCTTTATATTGAGGAACATGAATTTCTTGACACAGCTCCACTGAGAATTTTTTCATGGAAGCAGCCCCAAAATATTTTTTAACCTTATCAGCCAAACAATGAAGAGAGTACTTGTGGCCGGCTCAACCGGTTATCTCGGTCGCTATGCCGCGCAGGAGTTCAAAAATCGTGGGTATTGGGTACGCGCTCTGGTGCGTAACCCCGACAAGGTACAGCAACCCGGCCCCTACTTTGCACCTTCTCTTGAAAACCTGGTCGATGAGGTTGTGGTTGGCGATGCAACAAAGCCAGAAACCATAGCTGCGGCATGTGATGGCATTGATGTTGTTTTTTCATCCCTCGGCATGATCAAGCCTGATTTTGTCCATACTATTTTTGAGGTGGATTATCAGGCAAACATGAATCTCCTTGAGGTGGCGCTGAAGGCCAAGGTCAAAAAATTCGTTTACGTTTCGGTCTTCGACGCTCACCGGATGATGAATATTCCGAACGTACAGGCTCATGAGAAGTTTGTCAGAGAGCTGAAAGCAGCAAAAATTGACTCCGCCATTATCCGCCCGACAGGCTATTATTCAGAGATCGGGCAGTTTGTTGCCAGGGCCCGCAAGGGATTTATGCTGATGGTTGGAGATGGTTACCAGCGCTCAAACCCTATTCATGGTGCCGATCTTGCCAAGGTTTGCGTTGATGCGGTCGATGGAACGGCAAAAGAGGTTGAAGCTGGTGGTCCCGAGGTCTTCACCTACCTCGAAATGGTTGATCTGGCGATTGAACTTGCCCAAACGAAGCCCATGGTTTTCCCCTTGCCACTCTGGGCGGCTGATACTTTGGTTGCGGCAGTTGGTCTCTTTAATCGCGATGTGCACGATGTGGCGCTCTTTGCCACCACGCTCAGCCGGGTAGACTTTGTCGCGCCTCTGTGTGGCACCCATCGCCTGCGCGATTTTTTTACGCAGTGCAAGGCACTTGCGACGTAGCTCTTTTTCAGATTGTAACTTTTTGAGGGTAGCAACCCAGAATTAATGCAAGTATGAAGCGTAACAGGCCCTCTCGCCAGGTCTCCCTCATGGCGGGCGAGACTGAGACGAAGCCATTGAGCCTGGGGCTTGTGCTTGGAGGCGGCTCTGTACGGGGCGCGGCGCACATCGGTGTAATCTCTGTTCTCGAACGTGAGGGAATCCGGCCCAACGGTGCCTCCGAGCCCAAGGATCTGCTCGACATGCTCCTGCTGAGCATGAACGTCGCAGTGCGCTCGGCGGCTTGTCACCCACAGGAGGCAGACCTCGTCATTACACCCGATATTGCACGGGCATCTTACTGGGACTTCTCAGAGGCTCAGGCCGTCTACGAGGCCGGAGTGCAGGCGGCTGAAGAGGCGTTGTCTGACCTTCGCCGTATGCTTGGCCCTGGAACGCCACAGAGGCATTGAGATGCCGATCATGAGCTTCGTGAACTTGCACCTGCTTTCTGAAAAACCGATCTTAAGCTTCAGAACGATCAAACAGATGGGGTTTCTGTGGTTTGAGGTAATAATTTTGGTAAAGCGTATCTCTGGGCATCGGCATGACTACTGAAAACAAGATCGAGCTGGGTCTGATCGAAAAACTGCAAGATCTCAAGTACAGCTACCGCCAGGACATCCGCGACCGTGCCGGGCTGGAAAAGAACTTCCGCGAAAAGTTTGAATCGCTCAACCGGGTTCATCTGACCGATGTCGAGTTTGCCCGGCTGTTGGATCTAATCATCACCCCGGATGTTTTCGCTGCTGCCCGGCATCTGCGGGAGCGCAACAGCTTCGAGCGCGACGACGGCACGCCACTCTTCTACACCATGGTCAACATCAAAGAGTGGTGTAAAAATAGTTTTGAGGTGGTCAACCAACTCCGCATCAACACTGACAACAGTCATCACCGTTATGATGTGCTGCTGCTCATCAACGGTGTGCCGGTGGTGCAACTTGAGCTGAAAACCTTGTCGATCAGCCCACGCACAGCCATGCAACAGATTGTCGATTACAAAAACGACCCCGGCAACGGCTACACCAAAACCTTGCTCTGTTTCCTGCAACTCTTCATTGTCAGCAACCGCACGGACACGTGGTATTTCGCCAACAACAATAGCCGCCATTTCAGCTTCAACGCCGACGAGCGTTTTCTGCCGTTCTACCAGTTTGCCGGAGAAGACAACAAGAAGATTACTCATCTCGACAGTTTTGCCGAGAAGTTCCTCGCCAAATGCACCTTGGGCGAAATGATCAGTCGTTACACGGTGCTGGTGGCCAGCGAGCAGAAGCTGATGATGATGCGCCCCTACCAGATTTATGCCGTCAAGGCCATTGTGGAGTGCATTCATCAGAACAGCGGCAACGGCTACATCTGGCACACCACCGGCAGCGGCAAGACGCTCACCTCCTTCAAGGCCTCAACCCTGCTCAAGGACAACCCGGATATCGACAAATGCCTTTTCGTCGTAGACCGCAAAGACCTCGACCGGCAGACGCGGGAGGAGTTCAACAAGTTTCAGGAAGGCTGCGTCGAAGAAAACACCAATACCGACAGCCTGGTGCAGCGGCTGCTCTCCGACGACTATGCCAACAAGGTCATTGTTACCACCATCCAGAAGCTCGGCCTTGCCCTCGATGGCAGCAACAAGCGCAACTACAAGGAGCGGCTGCAACCGCTGCGCAACAAACGCATCGTCTTCATCTTTGACGAATGCCACCGCTCCCAATTCGGTGAGAACCATAAGGCCATCAAGGAGTTTTTCCCCAACGCCCAGCTCTTTGGCTTCACCGGCACCCCAAATGCCAGCTATCAGCAGATTGAAGGGCAGCAGGCCACCTGGAAAACCACGGCAGAGATTTTCCAGCAGCAACTGCACGCCTACACCATCACGCACGCCATCGAAGACCGCAATGTCCTGCGCTTCCACATCGACTATTTCAAGTCCGAAGGCAAGAACAGGCCCAAGCCGGGTGAAACGCTGGCCAAAAAAGCTATTGTCATGTCATGCTTCAATTATCGGATAAAGGCGTAACAACTTGATTCTTGCTTTTTCGGTAGTAAAACGCCAATTTATCTTGGCATCAATATTGTTCCGTTCCTTCTCCCATGCTTCAACTTCCGACCTAACTTCTGTAATCGTATC
>Ga0194060_10000497_pt1 | contig 28407 bp, 22 predicted proteins | sample SepL225m_MetaG_FD_163427 | JGI IMG/M metagenome (GOLD analysis project Ga0194060, IMG submission 163427) | Anoxic zone freshwater microbial communities from boreal shield lake in IISD Experimental Lakes Area, Ontario, Canada - Sep2016-L222-5m | ecosystem: Environmental > Aquatic > Freshwater >...
CACTAGTAGGAGGATCAAGATGATAACAAAACTCACCACTGCAACAGTGCAAACTACACATCCAATTATTAGGTAAATTTTGGTATTTTGTTTCGTTCTAAAGTCAGTCATAGGCTTATTGTGGTTTGCAGCTAGTTACTAGTTCTCTTTATACACTAATGAAGTGTGGGCAAGTATAGTGTAATATTTTCCCTCAAGTAATAGTGGTTCTTATCTTTTGCATATCCGTCTCCGAGCACTTCAAACGTGTTGGGATCGGCACCTATCACTTTTTTGTTTTGGAAATAGACACAGCTTTTATCTTTTAGGTATGGGTAAGATAGTAGCTGTGCAGCGTTTAAATCAACCTCTGCAAGCGGCATACCTTGAAAGTAAATGTGTAGAGCATCTCGTGCATAGTCATTTTCCATAACGCGAAATGACTTTTCAGCAACACCAAGCATTTTTCTAACAACTAATTCTTTAGTGTGAATATCACTGCACCAACTTTCTCCTTGAGAAATAAAATACATCGCTTTTGCGTCAACCGCATATCTTCTCGATGCTGTAACAATGTCGTGGGAAATGTAATTGTTTTTAGTAACTATTTGATCGGTGATAAAATGAAACGTTGTTGCGTCTGCCTGTGCCAATATAACGTCGTCGCCAAGATATACTTGCTTATTTTTAATAGTAAGATTGATAAAAAATTTCTCATACTCGTCTGGCCCTGTGTATGAATTGCATTTTGAATATTGAACCAGTAACGTAGTGTCCTGCTTTGGTGTTTTAGGATTCTGATCCTCCACTCGAAATCCGACCCAAAGATGTGCAATCCCTAAGGGATCGCCTTTTCCTTGCGGATAGGGAGCATCAGCCTCAATCCAAAATGGTCCCGAAGAAAGTGAAAAATCATCACGCCAAATGCCATTAGCATTCCAATAAGAAGGAGGAGAGAAAGTGTATATTGGAACGCTGAACTTGAGCGTGAATGTCCCAACTTCCCCTGGAGCAACGCTGTTCTGATCAAGACATGCGGCTCTGTAATCAGTTTTCCATGTGTTACTTTTAAACATTGATTTCCCAAAATTTCCACTGTTGGGTAGATCAAATCCATACTCTGGTCTAGCAGACTGCACTTGTGGATCTTTATAGGTAGAAATGCAAACTTGCCTGTCTTCTCCATCCGAATGCCATACCTCAGTCCCGATGTTTTTAAAACTCACAGTCACAGTAAATTCCATGCCAGGCTTAAGGTTGTAATATTCATCCGTGTTTTGAGGTATCGAGGCTTCTTCTTTTAACCATAAGGCACGATAGTTCAGTGCTCTGAGAGGCTGTTCGTTGCCAGGTTTTTTTTGTGTGGCAGCATATGCCTGATCAAAGGCTAGAGCTGACAAGCAAATTCCAATACTGGCAGTAAGCACTGTAATCCTTGTAACTATTTTATTTTTCATAACACTCCTTCTTTTGAAGAAATTACTATTAATAACCTAGGTTGAGATATTTCTAGGAAGATTTTTATATTGAAAAATCAATTATTAGTGTTTACGCTGCGGAATCCCCTAGACCTTGCTTCACTACAAATCCTGCAGCTTTCTTGTGCCCTCCCCCACCAAAAAAAGCGGCAAGTTCATTGGCATCGGCACCGTTTTTTGTGCGAATACTTCCTTTGAGTTTGCCGTCTTCTCGCTCGGCAAGGAGGATAGCAACTTTTGCTTCAGGGATGCCAAACATGAAAGAAATAACACCTGATAAGTCGTCATAGGAAGCGCCCAATTCAGAAATATCTTCTTTGGTAACACTTGACCAGACAAGATTTTTTTCTTTGTCGAGGGAAATCCTGGAGAGAGCTTTTCCCCAAAGTCGTAGGGTGGTAAGGGACTTGCTTTTGAATACGGCATTTACAATTTTCTCGAGGTTGGCGCCTTTGTCTGTGAGATCTGATGCTACGGAAAGTGTTTCCGGTGAGGTGTTGGAATGCTGAAAGCCACCAGTGTCCGTGATGATACCTGTGAGTAGACATGTGGCTATTTCAGGATCGATACGAATTTTCATTTCTTGGAGGAGATCGTAGACGAGAAGTGCTGTTGCAGCCTTACTTTTATCGACAACGTTTTCGATTGCATAGAGCTTGTTGGAGGGGTGATGATCAATGTTGATGGTGAGTTTGGTTTCAAAAAAGGTTTTGTAGCGGGGATAGAAGCCACTGAGTGTTTCGATATCTGCACAGTCAAGGAACACAAAGAGGTCAAAGTCTTCGGGGTCAAAGCTGGTAACAAGTTCATCGATATGCGGAAGAAAGTGTAGTACAGCTGGGGGGTGGTCGACACAAACAGGAGTTGATTTGATCAATAATTTTTTTAAAGCGAGGTGGAGAGCAAGATTACTGCCTAAAGCATCTCCATCAGGGTTGCGATGGGAAAAGATCGCTATATTCTGAGCTCTTTGTAGCATTTTGATAGTGGTTGCAAACATGAGGCTTTATTTCCGTAGATTGTTGGTAGTTTGTTTTACGCTTGGATTGTTGTTACTCCGTTGTCTATTCCTGTTCTTCTTCTTTTTCGATTTTTTTAAACAACCGATCAATAGTATCAGCGTGCTCAATACCCACATCCATGCGAAAAACGAACTGCGGAACTCGCTTGAGTTTTATCTGCTGTCCGACGAGATGCTGGAGGTAGGGAGCTCGGGCGTTGAGTTTCTTGAGGATATCTTGATGGCTGCTTTTACCGAAAATACTTACTAATACTTTTGCGTTTCTTAAATCAGGGGCGGTGTCTACCTCGGTTATAGTGATGAGTGCTTTGGTGTTCTGTACTTCTTGCTGGATGATCGCTCCCAATTTCTGTTGTATCAGGTTGTTGATCATCATCATGCGATTTTGTTTCATAGAATCATCCTTAGATTTTCGTTATTTTGAAAGAGATGTCCCCTCCCATTCGTACAGTTCAAGCACATCGTCTGCATTTATCTTTCGGAAGGTGGTTTCAAATTGTATTCCACACTCCAGCCCTTTGTCAACTTGAGGAACCTCAACGCTGACACGACGGACAATTTTGACCTTACCAGTTCCAACTTGTTCGTCACCACGAAGTATTTTTGCGTGGAAATTTTTCTTGATAAATCCGTCGGTGATTTCTCCACCAACGATAACGCTGGTAGGGAATGTGGCAAAGCGAGCTTTGATTTTCATTTTGCCGCGATAGACTTCTTTTGGTTTGGCTTTGATAATACCTGTTATTGCCTGTTGAACGTGGTCGAGGAGGTTGTAAATGATGTCATAGATGAGAACTTCAACACCAAGAAGTTTTGCGCTTTTATCAATCAGTGGTGGGATTTTAACACTGAATCCGATAACAATGGCACCGGATGCAGAAGCTAACGATACATCTGAGTTAGAAATATCACCGATGCCTTCGTGGATGATACCGATGCGCACTTCACTCTGGTCGATTTTGTCGAGAGAGCCTTTGATAGCTTCGAGAGAACCTTTGGTGTCAGTCTTAAGAATAAGGTTAAGTTGGTCAAGATTGCCTTCTTTGAGTCTTTCGGAAAGCGTGTCGAGGGACACTACATTTCTGGAACTCATCATGGCGGAGCGGGCACGTAGTCTTCGACGGTCGGCCAAAGCGCGAGCTATTTTTTCATCAAGAAATACTCGGACAATGTCACCAGCATGAGGGACTTCTGAGAGTCCGTTTATTTCTGCTGGATCTGAAGGATTGGCGGTTTTGATTTTTTTCAAACGGCAGTCGGTCATGGCTCGAACTTTTCCGTGAATTCCTCCTACAACGACGGTGTCACCAACGTGCAAAGTACCACCTTGAACAAGTACTGTGGCAACAGGGCCTTTTCCTTTATCGAGGTGTGATTCGACAATGGTTCCAAAGGCAGGAATATCGAGTGGAGCTTTGAGTTCTTGAAGATCTGCAACGAGGAGAATCATTTCGAGGAGCTCTTCTAGTCCGGTTTTTTTCTTAGCAGAAATAGGAACAACAACGGTGTTTCCACCCCATTCTTCCACAAGGAGGTTGTGATCGGCGAGTTCGCGTTTTACTCGATCTGGGTCGGCTTCGGGTTTATCCATTTTGTTGATGGCGATGATGATGGGAACGTTGGCGGCGCGAGCGTGGTTGAGGGCTTCGAGGGTCTGGGGTTGAACGCCGTCATCTGCGGCAACAACGAGAATCGCAATGTCGGTCACCTGAGCTCCACGGGCACGCATTTCGGTGAATGCTTCGTGGCCGGGGGTGTCGATGAAGGTGATCTTTTTTCCTTTTTTCTCAACCTGGTAGGCTCCAATACGCTGTGTGATGCCACCGACTTCTTTGGCTACCACGTTGGTGTCGCGAATGGCGTCGAGGAGGGTTGTCTTTCCATGGTCGACGTGTCCCATGATGGTAACAACTGGGGGCCGGTCAACAAATTTCGTGGCACTGGCATCAGCGAGTAATTCCAAAATGGTTTTATCGTCTTCGGAAACGGCGGCTTGCTCTTCTTCAAGTTCTATGTTGAAGTCGGAAATCACGATGGCGGCGGTTTCGAAGTCAATTTCTTGGTTGAGGTTGACGACGATATTGTTTTCAAAGAGTTTTTTGATAATTTCGTTGGCGGCAACTCCGGTAGCGAGTGCGAGTTCTTTGGGGGAAATGGGAGCAAGGATGGATACAATTTTTGCTGGTGGTTTTGGTGGAGCGGCAGGAGTGGTGTCTACTGCAACTGGTGCTATTTCATCTGCTTCAGCTGTTTTGCCTTTAGCGACAACCTTATTCTTGGTATCAGTTACCACGTCGGTATCTTTTTGCTTTTTCTTTTCCTGTTTTTTGGTAAAACTGAGACGTTCTTCGATGAGCTTCACTTTATCTTCTGATAGGACGTTTACTTTTCCGCCAATGGCCAATTTCTGCTCGCTGATAAACTCTCTCAGTTCGTCTTCGCTGAGTCGTAACTTTTCGGCAACCATGGAAAAACTTTGCATCGGCATAGAGAGAATGTCCTCTTTAAATAGCTAAAAAATATAAACGGAGTAGAAAGCGTGAAACTCAACTCGTACCTGCAAGCCTTATGCTCAAAAAATGCTTTCACAGAAAGCAGAGTTTTTTTGCTTTACAAAGTCAAGAGTACCGGAAAAAGGGTGAAATAGCAATTGTGAGCGGGGGAAATGAGAGAAGCAGATTGCCTTTGTTAAATGCTAAAAAAGTACCCATGGTGGTGGTTTGACTTCGGGCAAAGCTTTCGTCTCCCACCTGTTAGCCGTTGTCCGTGGGCGGACAACTGGCACGTTATTGCACATTTTCTTCTTTTTCTGGAGGCGCATAGTTTCCGCCGAGTATGACCACGATGTCGGCTTTTTGGTTTGCGGATATTTTTTCTGGCTTAATGGCTTTTGCGTTGAAGTAGGTTTCAAGAAATTTTAAGGTTGAGGGCTTGAGTCCACTGCTGTAGTCGATGATTGTGGTATTCGCGTAGGTTTCTGTGGTGTTGGCAGGGTTGAGGATGGTGAATGGGTAACTTTGTAGGCTATTTCGCACTAATGTAGCAAGGCCTTTGGTATCTGTTCCATTGTTGATTTGTATAGTGGCAGCTTCTTCGGTGAGATTATCGCGAAGACTTGGGTTGGTAAATAATTCCTGAACCCAATCGTGGATGCCTTTCCAGCTTTTATCAGTGGGGTAGAAAAACCATTCTGTTACACCTTTACGGTCTTCGTGATAGATCAGTGGTTCTTTGAGTACACGGCTTGTCACTTTATCGGGGTTTGTGGAATCTATTTCTTTGGCTAATTGACCCAGTTTGAACATCTCATTGGTGTCGATGCTGGTAAGAAAGCTGTCTTTCAGGATGTTCAGCATTTCTCCAATTTTCTGAAAGTTCATAAAAATTTCTGGGTTGGCGGCTATTTTGTCTTTGATAGCTAGAAGGACAATCTGTTGGCGTTTGGCACGTTGTTCATCGCCTTCGAGGTTGATGTTCGTTGTGTACCGGGCTCGAGCATATTGTAATGCCGTGATACCGTTCATGGTTTGTTTTCCTGCGGGGATATTGACTTTTGTCCAGCCAAATTTATTGTCTGGGTAGTCGGCTTTGAGTGTTACGGGGACGTCAACAACAATGCCGCCGATAGCGTCGACGACTTTTTCGAATCCGGCGAAATCGATGCGAGCGAAGTAGTGTACTTTAATTCCCAGAGTATCGCCAACAACCTGCATAATCGCACCTGGTCCGGCACCTCTATCATTTTCTTTTGCAACACCTGCAAGACGATGAACAGCATTAATTTTTACTTTATCACCCTTATAATCAACCTGAAGATCTCGCGGAATGGAGATCATAACGACGCTTTTGTCTTTGGTGTTGATGCTCACAAGCATTATGCTGTCGGTGCGGGAGGTTTCCGGGGTATCACCTTCTTCTTCGCGAGTATCGATGCCCATTAAGAGAATGTTGATCCGATCTTCATTAAATTTCAGCTTTGGGAGCGACACTTCGGAGGTGAGTATATTTACGATGGGAAGTGTATTTTTCTGTGAAGGGTCAGCAATAATCACCGATGCTTTGACGTTGTAGACGTTATAGGCAAACGCACCAACCGCAAATACAGCAAAAGCGGTAAGTAGTGAGATTCCTAGAAAAATCCATCGTTTTCGGCTGCTTTTGCGGTTGGAGTAGAGAGAAGCTTGTTGATACGATGAGGCATTGCCGTTGACGATGAAGCGAATATGCTTATTCATGGTTGTGCCAGGCGTAATTTAGTAACAGAATAGTTTGATCAGGTTTGATAAAACGCTAAGAACAAAAGATAGTTGTCTATTGTTTCTACAAAAGGTAAAAGTGGTGCCGAGAGCCGGGCTTGAACCGGCGACACCAGGTTTTTCAGACCTGTGCTCTACCAGCTGAGCTACCTCGGCACTGGTAAAAAATACTTATTCATTATAGCGTAACTTGGGAGAATGTTAAGACCTTTTGATAAAAGTCCGTAGCGACGTCTAAGTAAGGACAGTAATGCCTTTCTCGCCTTTTCTCTTTTTCATTCCTTTTTTCGGAAAGGAGAAGGTTACCGTTGTTCCGTGATTTTCTTTGGAAACTAGGGAAACTTTCCCACCTGCGGCATCGACCAGTTCTTTGACGATGTAGAGACCGAGTCCGGTACCGGTGAGGTCTCGTTTCACTACATTTTCTGCACGGAAGAAACGAGTGAAGAGACGGTGATGATCCTCGTCGGGAATCCCCAGTCCGTTGTCTTTTACCGTCCACTCTACTGATTCTGCCGTTGCCTTGATGGAAACTATAATATTTCCGGTGTTTTGAGGTGAGTATTTGATGGAGTTTGAGATCAGGTTTTCAAGAATTTCCTGGAGCACTCCTGGGTCAAAAGAAAATTTCGGCAGTGTTGCTGGCTTTTTGAAGCTGATTTTCTGCTGTTGTTGTTTGAGAATATCTGTAAATTGGTTAATCATTTCGCTTGTGGTTTTGATTGCATCAGTTGGAACTGGTTGGATCGCAAATTTTCCAAGTTCGATTCTGGAAAGGTTGAGAAGATTGCTTACCAGCTTTACCATTCTTTCACTGGCATCTGCGGCTTTTTGTGCTGTCGTAATGGCTTTTTCTGGTAATTTTCCTGCATTCCCTTCTATGAGTATTTCCAGACACCATCTGATCGAAGTGAGTGGTGTGCGCAGTTGATGTGATGCGATGGAGACAAATTCGGATTTCATGCGATCAATCTCTTTGAACCTGGTGATGTCGCGCTCGATGCCGACAAAGAAGACTACTTCCTTCTTGTGGTTGAGTACTGGTGATACACTGACAAACGCATCGTACACGGTTCCATTTTTCCGTTTGTTTTTTATATCTCCTTCAAAGGTCTTTTTTTCGTTTTTGATCGTGTTCCAGAATTTCTTGTAAAACTCTTGGTCCATGGGCATAGACCAGAGTGTGCCAGCCTTTTTGTTAATAAACTCTTTGTATTTGTACCCCGTCGTTGTCTCAGTGGCGCGGTTTCCGTACAGAATAATTCCTTCGGGGTCTGTGATCACGATCTGATCTGATGCCGTTTCCACTGCAATTTTGAATTTTTCGAGGTCGGCAGCGAGATGACTTTCTTTTTCTCTTTCTTTTTCTGCTATTTTCAGAGCCTGCAACGTGGCTTTCTGGGATTTTTCAAGCTCTTCGGTGCGGTGTTTGAGCATCTCATCGGCTTTTTTGCGGTCGGTGATATCACGAATGATGAAGACCACTTTTACCACTTTTCCAAGATGGTCGTGTGTTGCTTTTGAATTGACTTCAATCGAAAATGTACTTTTGTCTTTGCGGAGAGCTGTGTACTCTCGGGGTTCTAGCTTTTTCCCCTGAATTATTGCTTTGATGTTTGCTTTGGCTTTGGGTTGTTCAAAATCGGTCAAGAGATCAAAAACATTCATCTTTTTTGCTTCATCAATACCATTGTATCCAAACATTTTCCAGCCAGATGGCGAGACGTACTCTACATTGCCTACCAGATCTGTAATAGCAATACCATCAGGAGAAGCGGTGAAAATTGTTCGATAGAGCTCTTCGGAGGCATGAATTCGTTTTTCTGCCTGAATTTTCATCGAAATATCACGGAGGCTCAACACTCTCCCCACAACTTTACTTCCCATCATCTGGGGTGTGTAATTCCGCTCAAAAAAGCGCCCGTCTTTGAATTCAATTATATCTGTATATGATTTGTCAGGATGCTGGTAGAGATCTTCAATCACTTCCGCGTATTCATCTGGTTTTACAAGCTGTTTTTGCACAAACGCTACAATTGCAGGGTGGTCTTTTGCTTCCATCACTTTTTTAGGAATAGAACAGAGCGTGATAAATTTCTGGTTGTAGAGGGTGACTTTTCGGTTGAGATCTACTGCGAGGATACCTTCTTCTGTGGAATTGAGAGTGGTGTTGAGCAGGGATAGAGATTTTTCCAGCTGTTCTTTGCTGAGTTGTAGCTCTTTTGCGATATTTTTTTGGTTGGTGATGTCTGAAATAACCCCGACAATCCCTGTTATTAAGCCATCTTTATTGTTGAAGGTGGCTTTATTGTATACGTAATTTCTTACTGAACCGTCTGCTGCCTTCGGATTGTGTTCAAAAGATTGGTGTCCTGGTTTGCGAAAGAGTACTTCATCCATTTTTCTGTACACGTCAGCATCTGTGGTTGAGGCAACTTCGGCAACCGTTTTTCCAATTATTTCATCCTTGGTTTTTCCAAAAAACTGCTCAAAAGCACGGTTGCATCCGATGTATCGACCATCAACCCCTTTGTAGTACAGGGGATTAGGAATTGTTTCAATCAATGTCTGTAAAAACAGCATCTGCTCCTGCTGTTGACGCTCGATTATTTTCTGCTCGGTGATGTCACGGAAAATTCCTTGGAGAACTTGTTTTCCTGCGATGTCGAGTATGTTTGATTTAATCGAACAGTCTTTGATTTGACCTTTTTGAGTGATTATCTGAGTTTCAATAAGTTTATCAGGGCTGGAAAGGTGTTCCTGAAAACTCCTCGTAAAATGATCGGTATTTTCAACTGAAGGATGGAGTATTGCTTGTGGTTTTCCAATAAGTTCTTCACGGGAACGTTCGAATAGTGCCTCAGCTGCTTTGTTGCAATCAAGGATTGTTCCGTCTTTGGTATCTGCGACGACGATGGCATCGCGGGCACCGTCGAAAAGGGTGTGGTATTTATTTTCGGATTCTGCACGATACCTTTCTGCTTGTCGGAGTGCTGTTATTTCTACCATGCCACTTAGGCATACCAGCTGTCCTCCGGCTTCGGTAATTAGGCAGCTTTCCATGATAACTGTTGTTTTTGTTTTTTTCTCTATAACAAGCTCGCAAGTAGCTCGCCCACCCTTGGTAAAAATCTGTTTTATGTGCTGGGCAAACACAGGCTGGGATTCAGATTGAAGAAAGAGAATAAGTGGTGTTTTTCCTAGATAAATACTGGTTCGGGGTATCCCCAGCATTTCTGCACTTATCAGGTTTACCTCAAGTATCACTCCATCTTTATTGAGGTTGAAAAAGCCCATGGGGGCAAGGTCATAGAGCTGAAAGTATTTCTTCTGTGCGGATTCCAAACTGGCTTGTGTGTTGAGCAGTTCTTCATTTTGTATCATCAACTCTGCTTGATAAAGTTTCAAATCTTCGATCAATTCATCGGCTTCTTTTAAATTGTTTAGATCACTTTTTCCAGCTTTTTTAAGATACGCCTCGGCTTTATTTTTCAATTCTTCGGATCGATTGTTTGCCATGAAACTAATTTCCCAATAAATATACGATAAACAGTATTTCTACTTGGCAATTATGCCTGTTATTACTTTTGAATAGCTATAAAACCAATGAGAAATGGGCTTTTTGAGTTTGTTGTCTGTGCCCTTGAGATTGGAAATTTACGCACCTGAAATGTGTTCATTTCATTTTTATTGGCTTTGCCCAGGGTTTCGATAGTTTCTATGGTCATTGATTTTTCAGTTATCTGTGCAAATTCTTTGCGGTAGTTTTTTGCAAGGTCTTTGGGTACCAGCTCCGTTATGTTCTGACCAGGTACTTTATTGGCTGGCACGGCAAAGAATGTGCTAAATTGCTGGTTGGCAGTAACTACTTTTCCATCTTGGCTGATAATGCAACTCAGGAACGGGCTGTTCTCTACAATCGCGTTGTATTCTGACTGCAGAAGGCTTATTTGTTCTTCCATGTTTTTTCTTTCGGAAATGTCTATGACAGCACCACTGATTGTTAGTGGCTTCCCGTCTTTATCTCGTTCGGTTACCCATCCGAGATCATGAAACCACATCCATTCGCCAGCTTTGGATCGTATGCGGTAGTCTACGGAATAGGAATGGGAAAGTCCCTTGAGATGAATTCTCATGGTTTCCATGGCAGGCTCGTAGTCATCGGGATGCACCATTTCCATGATTTTGTAGACGTTGGTGGGAAATTCTTCGACACTGTATCCCAGCATTTCAGCTTTGAGTTTGTTGTAATGCACTTCGCTGGATTTATAGTCCCACGTCCAGGTCGCCATTCTGTTCGCGGTAAGGGTAAGTTGGAGAAGATTTTGTGCTTCTATTAGGTCTTTTTCCACCTTCCTGCGTTCGTCAATTTCTTTGGTTAGTTTTTGGTTTGTATCGGTTAGTTCTGCTGTTCGCTCTTTGACGCGTGCCTCTAATTCATCGTGCGCTTTTCGAAGCGTTTCTTCACTAGCTTTGATGGGTGTGACATTCACAAGGTTAATGATCACTCCGTCGGAAATATCCTGAATGGTTTTATACGGCATTGTGCGCATCATGACCCATTTTCCGTTGTCGGTCATGACGGTTCGTTCACCGTGGTTGCCGTCTAGAGCTTTGGGAATGTCTTCGGCAATTACTTTCAGAAGTGGGTGAGCAAGGTCGCTGACTGGTCGTCCAACATCATGAGCCAAGAGATTGATTTCTTTGGCGATGACAGTCGTGAATTTGCGGATGCGGAGGTCTTTGTCGAGGAAAATAGTGCCGACGTCAGAGCTGTTGAGCAGGTTGTCGATATCGTTATTTGCCTGTGTGAGTTCATTAATTTTGTTTTGGTATTCTGTGTTGACGGTGTAGAGCTCTTCGTTGACGGATTGGAGTTCTTCGTTGGTACTTTGTATCTCTTCGTTGGCGGCAAGTAATTCTTCGTTCGTGGCTTGAAGTTCTTCGTTGGAAGTTTCCAGCTCTTCGACTGTAGCCTGAAGATTTTCCCGGGTCATTTGTAATTCTAGCTCAAGATCTTTGATGCGTTGGCTTTGGTCTTTCTGGGGGTCGTAATTTTTTTCTGTTTTAGTACTTGGAGCTACTATTTTGAGTTCTTCGATAAAAACGAGGAGGAGGAGTTGGCTGCCTAAGGTGGTTGGGAGGGGTTCTACGGTGAGGTTGTAGCCTAGGTTGTTAGCTTTCTTTTGAATTCGGATATTGTGGTAGGTAATCGGTTTTCGGTCTTTCAACACTCTGTGCATGGCGGTGGAAAACGCCAGAGCAAGCTCTTTTGGCAGCATTTTTACTAGATTCAGGCTGGCTTGTCCGACTGGCATGCGGATAAAGTCGGGAAGTTGCCCAAATGAATGCTGCAAACCACTGTGCTCATCCACAATGAGACAAGTCGGTGCGTATTCATTGATAAGACGACTTTCAATATCGGTAATAAAGGTGTTTTCGACTCTGCTGGTTTGTGTTTCGGAAAGCTGGTTTTGTGAGGAAAAGTGTGTTCGGAGTAATCTTTCTCTGGCTGGCTGAAACGCAATCGTGCTGTCGACAGCAGTGAGGGAACCTTGGATACGACCATAGACTTTCCATTTGGAGTCAATGGTGGTGTAGAGTTTGACTAAATCGCCCAGTGTTTCACTGGCGCCAAGAAAGAGATAGCCTCCTTCGTTGAGGGCAAAGGAAAAGAGGGAAAGAATTCTTTTCTGCAATACTGGCTGCAGGTAGATGAGCATGTTGCGACAACTGACAAGGTCAATTTTGGTGAAAGGGGGATCTTTGAGCAGGTTCTGGGGTGCGAAAACAACCATTTCCCGAATTTCTCGGATTATCTGAAACGACCCTTTTTTTTCTACGAAAAATCGTTTGAGTCGCTCTTCGGAAACTTCTCCGGCGATGGTGACGGGATAAACGCCACTGCCTGCAACTTCAATAGCATCACGGTCAATATCTGTTGCAAATATTTTGACATCGTATGGTTTTTCGACACGATCCATGTATTCACGAAATAGCATGGCGATTGAGTATGCTTCTTCCCCACTCGCACAACCTGCAACCCAGATGCGGATGATTCCATTACTGGCTTTCATTTTGAAAAGGTCAGGGATAACTTGCTTTTCTAGGCAGAAAAACGCTTCTGTGTCACGGAAAAATTTGGTGACACCGATGAGAAGGTCTTTATAGAGAGATGTTACTTCTTTGGAAGATTGCTGAAGATAATGGAGGTAGTCCGACATGGATTCAACCTGAGCGATGCCCATGCGTCGCTCAATACGACGAACGACGGTGTTGGGTTTATAGTAGGTGAAATCAACGCTGGTTTGTTTACGCAATAACGCGATAATGCTAATGAGTATGTCTTCTTGAGAGGCTAATGAACTGGGAAGCTGGATGGGATTGGAAAGAAACGGATGTTTGACGAATTTGAGAAGCTCGTTTGGGAGTGAGTCAGTAGAGAGAACATAATCTGCAAGTCCGGTTGCGATGGCACTGGTTGGCATTCCGTCGAATTTTGCATTTTCAGGAGCTTGCACCATGACCATGCCACCAGCTTCTTTGATTGCTCTGATGCCACGCGTGCCATCACTGCCGGTGCCGGAAAGGATAATACCGACACTTCGTTCGCCCCAGTTTTCGGCCAAAGATCGTAAAAAAAGGTCAATGGGAAGGTTAAGACCTGCACTGTGATCTTGTACCGTGAGTTTGAATTTTTTTCCAATAAGTGTGACGTTTTGTTTTGGTGGGATGAGAAATACTTTGTTTTTTTCTAGTCTCATGCCATCTTCTATGCGGACTACCTGCATTTTGGTGTTTTTTGAAAGCAGCTCAACCATGAGACTTTTGTAGTCTGGAGAAAGGTGTTGCACCACGACAAAGGCCAATCCACTATCCGGAGCCATGTGAGAAAAAAAATCCTGAAGAGCCTCTAATCCACCAGCCGAGGCACCAATGCCAACGATACAGCTAATTTCTTGAGTTTTTTTTGCTTCTATCGTTTTTGTAACTTTTGGTTTCTTTTTTGTCGAACCCCGAACTGTTTCTCGTGGTGGCATAGGGCCCCTTTTGTGTACATGTGTTTGATATGAGGTATCGTAAAATGTTTCAAATAGTTTATTATGAAAATATTCTACACTGCCTTCATGTATAAAATTAACATAAAAAATTTTGTCTGTCATTGCTTTACATAAATATTTGATTTCGTCTATTGTGACAGGGATTACATATATAAAAATGCATTACAAAATACAGTTATTATTTTTACCAATTGTAAACTTCTCACACATTCTGCGGCTCATAGACTACAAATCAATATCGATCATACAGCTGCAACAGCTGCGTGCCGTCACACGTTACGTTGTGGATGTGCAATGGATACGTGGGAGTATTAGGAAAAATTTCAATCTTATGTTATTTGCCAGTTTTTACCAAACGCCAGACAACGGCAACTAACGCATCAACATCTTGGGTATTGTTGTAGAAAGCCAGAGAAGGACGAACAGATGTTTCCACTCCAAAACGGCGAAGAATAGGTTGAGCACAGTGATGACCAGAGCGAACAGCAATCCCCTCTTTACTCAGTGCATTTCCTACCTCTTCAGTGCGAAATCCGTCAAGGACAAATGAAAGAACGCTGGCTTTTTCTTTTGCTGTGCCGATAAGTCGTAGTCCTGGAATTTGAGAAAGAGATTGAATACCGTACTGCAACAGTTCATGCTCGTATCGGTAAATAGTTGCCATGCCGATGCGGTTGACGTAATCAATGGCTGCTCCAAGACCAACAGCGTCGGCTATATTTCCAGTGCCCGCTTCAAATTTGTTTGGCGCAGCCTGATAGACTGTGCGTTCGAAAGTAACGTCGGCTATCATGTTGCCGCCACCATGCCATGGTGGAATCTTCTCAAGTAGTTCGGCTTTACCATAAACAACACCAATGCCAGTGGGAGCAAATACTTTGTGACCTGAAAAAACGAAGAAGTCGCAATCGATAGCCTGTACATCAATGGGAATGTGTGAAACGGATTGTGCACCATCGATAAGAACTCGCACACCATGACGGTGCGCTATGGCAGTCATTTCTTGGACTGGAACGATTGTTCCAAGTGCGTTTGAAACATGTGTTATTGCAACCAACCGAGTGCGAGGTGTGATCAATCGTTCATATTCGTTGAGAAGTACCTGTCCGCTGTCATCGACAGGTACGACTTTCAGCTTTGCGCCGGTTTCTGCGCAGAGCATCTGCCAAGGGACAATATTGGCATGATGTTCGAGCCAGGTGATAATAATTTCATCATCTTTGCCAATTGACTGACGACCGAAGGTTTGAGCAACAAGGTTTATGCCTTCTGTTGCTCCACGAACAAAGATGATTTCGTTTGTTGATGAAGCATTTAAAAAGCTGCGCGTCTTTTCTCGTGCTGCTTCGTAGGCGTCTGTTGAACGAGCAGCTAGGGTGTGTGCTCCACGATGGACGTTGGAGTTTTCGTGTTCGTAGAAATAGGATAGGCGATCGATTACAGACTGGGGTTTCTGCGTTGTGGCCGCGTTGTCTAGCCAGACAAGGTTGCGACCGTTGACCTGCTCGGAAAGTATGGGGAAATCACGGCGAATCGCGTTGATATCCAGACCACTTGCGTATGATTCTACGGATTTCGCAAGTATTGGTTGAAATGCTAGAGAACTGATGGTCGTTGGTTGATGAAGAGCTTCAACACCCGTGGTGTTAGACAAGAATGACAATTCATTGCATTTGGTGTACCCATCGTACTGCTTTGGAAGTCCTGGTATCTGTGGTTCGTTTAGATATCTTGTAGCTTCACCAAGGTGCGAAGTTGTCGTTTGCTCTAGTGAAGTGATTTGCAAAAGCGAGGAGTTTGAGTTGAGTAGTTCTTGTGAAGCATCTTCTAATGGTCTTGTTTCTGAAAGGTAGGAGAATGCTTCTTTTTCCAATGATTCTAGTGCGATCGTATTGGGGATTGCTGCAAGAATCGATTCATCGAGTACTCCGTATGTACCATTGTTGGTATGATCTAAAGATTTTAAGGAATCTGGAGAAGGTGTTGCAAGATTAGTTTGAAGATTGGGAGTTGAGGCAAACTCAGGGAAATAGCTTGCTGCCAAACGGGCTATTTCTTCTGAGGTTGGTAGTCCAGTGGGTATAGGATGAATCTCATGTGTACTCATAGGTATTTCCACCGTTTCTGTTATCTGGCGTACTCATAATAATTACCGACATCAACGTTATCGAGAGAAGCGATTGCGTCGTTTGAGAGGATTGCGGCTGAGCAATAGAGGGAAACAAGGTAGGATGCAACGGCGTTGTTGTCGATTCCCATGTAACGAACGGAGAGACCTCGAGTCTGCTCTCCAGGAAGTCCTGCTTGGAAAAGTCCAACCACACCTTGTTTTTTCTCTCCTGCTCTGATGAGAAGAATGTTGGTTTTGCCGTTTGGACCTTTTGGTTCTTTGAGTCCATCGACAAACAGTTTATTGCTTGGCACAAGAGGAATTCCTCTCCATGTGAGAAAAGGTGAGCCATGAAGAGTAACCGTAGGAGGTGGTACTCCACGACGGGTGCATTCACGTCCAAAGGCTGCAATAGCGCGAGGATGTGCGAGGAAGAAAGAAGGTTCTTTCCATACTTTTGAAATAAGTTCATCGAGGTCATCAGGTGTTGGAGGGCCGTTTCTGGTTTGAACACGTTGGTTATCTGGAACGTTTTTTAGGAGCCCGTAATCATCGTTGTTGATGAGTTCACTTTCCTGACGTTCTTTGATACTGGCGATGGCTAGGCGAAGTTGTTCGTTGATCTGGTCGAATGGGCTACTGTAGAGATCAGAAATACGGGTGCTTACCTTGATAATGGTGGAAATTGAGTTGAGTTTGTATTCGCGTGGGTTTGCTTCATAGTCTACAAATGCTTCGGGAATTTTATTCGTACCTTTTTGACTGCAAAGAATATCGAGAGGAGTATCGCCTTCTTTGACTTTGTTGAGGCGAAAAACACCTGATTCAATGGCTTTCCAATCGAAAAAATGAACTAGCCAACGAGGAGTAATAGAGTCGAATTGGGGTGCTGTTTTTGTGACGTTTGCAAGTTGATAGGCGGCAGCATCACCTAACGCTTTGATTGGAACATTTTTCTCATGCTCTGACATTGGTACACTCCTCTTGGATAGATTGTTTAATATGTTGCCATTGATGAATCAACTGTGTTTGCCCACCCCATGATACCATCCTGTAGGTTGTATATCTTCCCTTGATACCCTGCATCTTTGAGCATTTCGATTGCTTGCACGCTGCGAACACCGATTTTACAGACGATCACCATGTCACTTTTCTGGTCGAATTCATCTTTCCGTCTGACCAGTTGACCAAATGGCACCTGTCGAGAGTTTGGGATTTTAACAATGGCAAATTCATGGGGTTCACGAATATCAATGATCTGAATCTGCTCATTGTGGTCTATTCGTTGTTTTAGTTCGATGGGTGTAACCTCATCGATCTGATAGGCCGGAACCACCGGTTTCGAGAGCCCACAAAAATCCTGATAATCAATCAGGTGTTTTATCGTAGCATCGGTGCCACAGATTGGGCAAGTTGGCTCTTTCCTCAGTTTCAATTCACGGAAACGCATTTTCCATGCATCAAAAAGGAGGAGCCTATTGATGAGTGGTTCACCTCCTCCGAGTATCATCTTGAGCGTTTCGTTGGCTTGAATACAACCAACAATCCCTGGCAAAACGCCAAGAACTCCGCCTTCTGCGCAGGAAGGAACTAGTCCTGGTGGTGGAGGTTCAGGATAGAGGCAACGGTAACAGGCACCTTCTTGGGCATAAAAAACGCTAGCCTGTCCTTCAAAACGAAAAACCGATCCATAGATGTTGGGTTTTCCAAGGAGCACACAGGCATCGTTCACTAGGTACCGGGTGGGAAAATTATCAGTTCCATCAGCGACAACGTCGTACTCTTTTATAATTTCCATCGCGTTTGCACTAGTAAGCTGCGTGTCGAACGTTTCAACGGTAATTTTTGGATTGATACTGGTTATGCGGTCTTTGGCAGATGCAACTTTTGGTCGGCCAATGTCACGTGTGCCATGAATCACCTGTCTTTGCAGGTTTGAGGCGTCAACTATGTCGAAATCGAGGATTCCAAGGGTGCCAACACCCGCAGCAGCAAGATACATGGCTAATGGCGCACCAAGCCCACCGGTGCCAATCAGGAGAACGCGAGCCTGTTTAAGCTTTCGTTGTCCTTCAATGCCAACTTCGGGAAGAATAAGGTGACGGCTGTACCGTGCGATTTCTTCATTGGTTAGTTCTGGAAGAGGTCGTTCAGATGCAGTGGACACCTACAGTCCTCCTGCAATGGATGGAACAATCATCACCGTGTCTCCGCTTGCTAACGGCGTATCGAGTCCAGATTTATGACGAATGTTTTCGTCATTGACGTAGAGATTTACAAAGCTACGAACGGCTTTATCGTCATTAAAGAGGTGTTGTTGGAGTGTTGGAAATTGACTAACCAGTTGGTCAAGTGCTTGCCCGACAGTGGTAGCGTCTACAGTAAGCTCGCCCTGTCCATCGGTAAATTGTCTGAGTGCGGTTGGGATGAGAATGGTATTAGACATTTGTGAGCTCCTTTTCGATAGTCTCAGGTGTAAATTGTGATCGATCTGCGTTGAGTTCCCATGAGGTAATTTCTTTTCCCTGTTTACTCTGCACGGCAATAATAATGTAGGAATAGAGTGGCCAAGCGTGTTCTAAATCAAACTGTGAGGGAACAGCGGGATGGTCAGGGTGAGAGTGATAAAACCCAATGATATCCAGTTTCTTTTTTCGAGCAGCAAGTTCTCCTTGCATAAATTCATCAACAGTAATCAGAAAGCGATTTCTTTTGGTGGTTTCTTCCCATGCATTGGATATAGGAAAAATCTCGTGGACAATTTTCTGTTTGTTTTCGTCAAAAGTACCAAACAGCATACCACAGCATTCGTAAGGATAATCCGATTCACCGTGTTTTTGAATAGCTTCTAAATGTTCAGGAGAAATACGTATCATATCGTGTAATTACTCCAGACTTCATCGCCGAGATACCGATTGCCGTTATCGCAAAGGATGGTGACGAGCACAGATCCGGGGGCAAGTGTACGGGCTATTTTTATGGCAGCAGCTACATTGGCGCCAGAGCTGATACCAACAAAAAGTCCTTCTTTTCTAGCGAGGAGGAGGGTTGTTGCGTATGCTTCTTCAGTTGAGACTTCGATACCACTTGAAGCAACTGAGGGATCGTAGATGCCTGGGTGAATTGTGGAATCCATATGTTTCATCCCTTCTAGTCCATGCATTGGTGAGTCAGGCTGCATAGCTATGGTCTGGATTGTGGGATTAAAATCTTTTAGTCGACGTGATGTTCCAATAAATGTGCCCGAAGTTCCCATACCAGCAACAAAATGGGTAACAAGCCCTTTTGTTTGCTGCCATATTTCAACGGCAGTTGTGTCGTAATGGGATTTCCAGTTGGCTTCATTGTTGTATTGGTCGGGGTAAAAATAGAGATCGGGATGCTGTTCGGCTAGTTCTCTTGCGTAGATCATTGCTCCATCGGAGCTGAGTAGTGGGTCAGTTTCAAACAGTTGTGCGTTGTATGCACGGAGAATGCTTTTGCGTTCGGGGCTGGCGTTTTTTGGCATACAGAGTGCTACTTTTATTCCCAAGGCAGATCCAATCATGGCATAGGCAATCCCAGTGTTTCCACTGGTAGCATCCAAAATGGTACGACCCTGTGTAAGTTTTCCCGTTTTTATCCCGTCAAGAATCATAGCTCGGGCAGCTCTATCTTTTACAGAACCACTGGGATTAAGGTGTTCAGCTTTCAGATAAATTGTAACGTCTGGTGGAAGATCGGGAGCAATAGTTTGTAATTGGATAAGTGGAGTGTTTCCAATGGCAGCGATAATACCGTTTGTTTTCAATGCACTCGTATTCTGGAATGAAGTAGCTGAGGATTCAGTATTCTGTAGATTTTCCATAGTTGATCCTTAACTCTAGGAGCGTAATGTAACTGCTCACTGCATTGCACTATCATGTTCCGAAGCTCCAGAAAGCCGTAGTGGCAGACTCTTGCAACAATCTATATCATGCAATCGGAGCTGTCCTCCGTTTATAGATTCTTTTGGGAAAATGCCGTCATTACGGCATTTTCCCAAAAGAATCAAAGTGCGGAAAAGAAATACAAACATTTTGCAAACGTACAGTTCCAACGATCTTTTGTCTTCAGAATGCTGTTTTATTATAGTGACAACCCTGTGAGTAGTTACACTGCAATTACAGTAATAAACCAATCTTAAACAGCAGGCATCTGTAATTATAACGAGTGAACTCTGTGTCGTAAAATTGAGATTGCCTCAAGATAAATCAATTTTGTTTCAATGTGAAATTAGTATTTATTCAATTCTTTAAAACTATTATCCCAGTACCAAATACAAGAACTACAGTAGTAGCTTTATCATTTCTAAAACCATATTTACACTATCTTCTGCTATATGCTCAATGAATTGCACTTGACGGGTTTGCCAATCGAGGCTTTTTATTTGATCGGCAAGAATTACTCCTTTGATTGTTTCTCCTTTCAATACTACTTCAAAAGGGTATCCTTTTTCTCTACTTGTTATCGGGCAACAGAGAGCCAATCCGGATTTTTTGTTGTATGTTTGTGGTGAAAGAATAAGCGCGTGGCGTTTTCCTTTTTGTTCGTGACCTGATTGGGGAGTACAGTTTAACCAAACAATATCACCTCGATTAGGTATGTACTCTTTCCCTGTTACCATACTTCTTTTCCTTCATTTTTTCCCATGGAAATTTCGTTGTGCGTGTTGTCATCAGTAATCTGTTCCAATAGCTGAAGTAGTTTAGAATTTTTTGTTTCTGGTTTGATGGTGATCTGGTTATTTTGAAGAGAGATGGTTACGACTGATCCTTTGCGGATATTTAGTTTTTTGGCATAGGAGCTTGGTATTCTTATACCAAGACTATTTCCCCACTGTTGAATTGTTGTAGGCATCGGGAATCTCAATTGTATATACAATGTATATTGTATATAACGAAAGAAAGGGTTGCAAGGGAAGTGCTACTTATTCTTTTGTCTACTCTCTTTTTAAAACCTACACCTTCTCAAACACCCCGATCTCCCGCCCCACAAACTGGTTTGATCGGCGGTAGAGAATCGTGCCTTCTTGGCCATGTCGAATATGTTTGAAGCCGAGTGATTTTATGGTTTTCTCGATCAGAGGGAAGAGCCTTGCCCGAACCGTTTCATCATATTGAATCCAGAAAGGAAAACAGACCACTGCCCTACCCTTTGGGCTGAGGGCTTTAGCGAAGGCTAGAAAACTTTTCTCATAAAGGGTGCGGAGGGTGGCGGTTTCTTTTTGAAGGCGAAAATCGTCGGGAACGCGGGAAAAATTGTCGCCGAGTTCGCCTTCGGTGATGATGGCATCAATGGTGGTGCTAAAGCTCTTATACACGTTTGCATCCGTAGCATTGCCATGTTTGATGACTGCGTTGGCTAAAGAAAACTGTGGGAATTGGGGATGGTAGTTTTTTTTGAGCCATTGCAGGTTTTCTTGGGCAAGCTTTACGGTGCGTGGATCAATGTCGATACCATAGGCTTTAATTCCTTGGAGTGCTGCTTCTTGCAAAATAGTTCCGCTACCAGAGAATGGATCGACAATTACTTTTATTTTTTTGTAGCCGCCAGCAAGGTTGATGAGGCTTTGAGCAAGTTTTGGGGAGAGTAATCCGGTGCGTTTGAGGACGTTTGGACGGCCTATGTCGCGTTGCTGATAGGCTTTGGAGTCTTGAACGGCTATAGTGATTCCCATGGCAAATCCTGTGGGGGTGCTGATGAGCACAATTTCACCTTTTTTTTGCGCGACGAGCTTTGCTGCATCGATGGTGGAGAGGGTGAGGGTTTTGCCATTTCTCACCAATCGGGCGTTTGTGTCGCGTTCGATGTCATGGGCAAGACGAGTAAAAAAATGTTGTTCTTTTGGTTTTCCAAAGGCGGAAAAGCCAATGGAAACTTTTCTTTCTTCTATCGAGGTGCAGTGTTCTTTTATGTATGTAGCAACTTGTTTTCGCAATGCCTCAGCATTATCGTGAAGCGAACCTGATCGAGGGATTTGGGAACCAATCATTTTGGCGATGCGTACTGTTCCACCTAGATGAGGGAGCAATGCCACAAGTGTTTGTTCATCTTCAACGATGTCTTGTTTAAGTTGTAGCCAACTGTCAGAAATCTGTTTGCCCGTTAGGGAAAATTGCTGGAGTTCAAGTTGGGCGAGTTCAGGATTGTGACCGAGTTGGAAGAGGTATGTGGTCATGGTTAGTCCTAAACGAAAACCTTCCATTGGCGTTCGCCATGGAAGGTTTTCAAGAATGTGAACGAGGTAATGATAAGCTTCTATCGGCTTTTTCTGCGTTTTACCCAGATACCGATACCGAAGATGATGACAATGAGCGGGATAAAGATAATGGAAATGAAAAGGATGATATTTTTCTGGTTGGTGGAAAGAACGATAGGATCAGTCTGTGCATCTTTTGGAGAGATGGAAATGAGGTCTTCCTGTTCGGCAATCCAGTTGATGCTGTTGAGGAAAAAGTCTTTGTTGCCTGCAACTTGGCCAAGTACTTCCTTCGATAGGAAATGAGTATCACCAACGACTACAATGCGAGTTTCTTCTTTCTTCTGTCCTGTGGCGGCGGCTTGTGTTTTGCTTCCAGAAGCTGCGACTGCAACTGAGATTGGACCTTTTTTATCTACTTTATCATCGAAGACTGGGTTTTCGAGGCCTTTGTCGCTGAGGTCGGTTTCGGCCCAGGATTTGCTACTTGATTTGACTAACCATTCGGCGGAAATGCCGGTTGGAGGAGTTTCTGCTTGATCGACGGAACGAGCAGTGTGTAACACGATAGGGTTGTTTGTCAGTTTTGCTACGATCTGATTGCTTGAGTAGGTCATGAAAATTGGAGTAAATGCACTTCCAACGGCTTGCCCCAAATCGAGAACAACATCATTACCGACTGTAATTCCCCACTCGGCAAGGAGTGTTCCATAGGCATTTTTTTCCAGAGCATCAAGCAGGAACATGGCTTTCCCATTGCCATTGAGATAGGTCTGGATGAGTAGTGTTTCTTCTTTTGAGGGCTCTGTTTTACCGCTGGAAATAATAAGTGCGTTGCAGTCGGTTGGAACTGCTGACTTTCCAAGTAGAATAATTGATTCTGTTGTGTAGTTATCGCTTTCCAACGCAGTTTTTGCGGACTGGTATTCGTTTTCTAGTGAGAATTCTCCATGACCACTCACGAAACAGATTTTCTTTGACGTAGTGGTTGTCAGCTTGATCAGGGCATTCGTCACAGTTTCTTCATTAAGGGTGGTGACCGTTTCGTTTTTATCACCAATGCTAATCACTACTTCGCCAAACCGGTCGATATTGAATTTGTTGGCCTTTATAGGGTCTAGCTCTGGGTCAATAAAATCTATGGAGATCCTGTCATCATAGCGTCTGTAAGAAGTAATCAACTCCTTTGTGGTCTGTTTGCCGCCGGTTTCGTCGGAAGTTGCAAAAAAGCCAAGAATTTTCACATCCTGATCTTTCAATCGCTGCGTGAGTACCTGAACGGTTTTGTCAGAAAGTGAGTAGTTCTTCTTGGCTGTCATGTCGAATTGAATCACTTTCTTAGAAGCAATAACGTTCACAACAACTATGATGCCAAATACCCCGATGAGTAAAATGCCGAAGTTGATGCCGTGGCGTGTCTGCCGAAGTCCAAAAAAACCGGCAACAGAATCTTTGATGTTTACCCATAGTGAGGGTTTTTCATTTTTTTCGCCTTCAACCATGAAATAAACTCCTTATCGCCACTTGCGGCTTTCGATGATGCGAGTGGTTAGAAATAGTACAAATCCAGTAAAACAAATAAAGAATGTGATGTCTTTTAAATCAATTAACCCTTTGGAGAACGATTCAAATCGCATAGGAATAGCAATGTAATCGAATAGACCACTAAATGCAGGAAGACTTTGGGAAAGAAAGGTAAACAGCCAAAAGATAAGTAGAATAACAAAGCCAAAGATTGCAGCAACAACCTGATTATCAGTAATTGATGAGGCTAATAACCCTAGGGAAAGGAAACTTGCTCCTACCAGTAGAACGCCGATATAGATTGTAAGTAACCAGCCATAATCTGGCTTTCCTGTAAGCGCTAGTATGAGAACGTAAATGAGCGTCCCACTTATCATGATCGCAAATTCTATAAATGATGCTAGGTATTTGCCGATAACTACTTCCCAATCGTTAATAGGTTTGGTGAAGAGGAGCTCAAAGGTGCCACTCCTTTTTTCTTCAGCAAAAAGGCTCATGGTAATTGATGGAAGTAAAAAGATAAAAATTATTAGCGAGCTTTGCCAAAAATACCTAAATAGTTCAGTGTGCTCGAATGCTTGACTGCTCCCCATTTGATTTTTGCTTAAAGCGTCAACCAGTTGAAAAAAATCGTTGGCAAAAAAGAATCCCAAGATGAGATAGAAGAGTGCATACACGATGTAAGCAAGCGGGGAAAGGTAAAAGCTGGAAAGCTCACGTTTTGCTATGATCCAGATGTTTCTCATATACTGAGGCTCCTTCAAAGCGGTGAATTTGGCACAATATGTATTATATGTTGTTAGCAACCAGTTGTCAGTAGTGGTGTTTTTGGCTTTGTTTCTATAAAGTTCACGATTGGTTGGTTGTGAAATTGCAATTATGTATACCGTCCAACTCTTCGGTCGGAAACAATTCGGCCGTGTTCGAGGACGATGACACGACGACGGAGAGCGTTAACAATTTCTTGGTTGTGGGTGGCAAGGAGGACGGTGGCGCCAAAACTGTTGATGCGTTGAAGAAGTTGAATGATATCCCAGGCGTTTTCGTTGTCGAGGTTGCCAGTGGGTTCGTCGGCGAGAATGATCTGGGGTTGGTGGATTAAGGCGCGTGCGATGGCGACGCGCTGACGTTCTCCGCCACTCATTTCGGAGGGAAAGTTGTTTCCTTTACCCGCGAGGCCAACCATGGCGAGAACGTTTGGGACGATTTCTTGGATTTCTTGATGTGTTTTGCCTACAACATCAAGTGCGAAGGCGATATTTTCGAAAGCGGTTTTGTTGAGCAGTTTGAAGTCTTGAAAAATGTTGCCGATTTTTCGTCGGTAGAATGGCAACTCCCGCCTTTTGAGGGTGGAAATGTCGATTCCTTCGACGATGATCTTGCCTTCAAAATCCCGTTCTTCGCAAGAGAGCAAGTTGAGGAGTGTGGATTTCCCCGCGCCTGACTGGCCGATGATGGAGACAAAATCACCATCATTAATGGTAAGAGAAATGTCTTTCAGTCCGTAATGACCTTTGGTGTATCGTTTGGTTACGTTTTGGAGTGTGATCATGATTGTTTGCTTTGCGCTGTTTTTTAATTTCTTGAGGGTCGCATACAGCCTATAGCCTACAGCTATTTCCCCTATCCTTCAAACTGTTGCTGCGAAGAACTTTCTTTGAGGCTACTTCTTCGCTACAATCATGCTTGGAGTAACCATTTAACCTATGCATACCTTCCTTAAACGTTCTCTCGCCTTTGTTTTGGTAATGAACCTGTTTCTGTTGACTGGATGTTCGAAGTATAGTCTTAAGGGAACTGTAACCGACAAGGCTACTGGGCTTCCGATTGAGGGCGTTGATATTTCTATTAAGGCGGGTGCTATAGAAAGAACAGGAAAAACGAACAACAAAGGGAAATACAGTGTTTCGAAAGATAAGAAAGTACCAGGCTTGTTGACGGCGAGCAAGGATGGGTTTACCTCGTTTGAAAAGGATCAGATCTTGGAAGAGAAGGATTTTAGCTTTTGGTTGAGACCAACGGCTGAGGAGACGGCGAAGAGAATCATCGGGCTGGAACGACAGGCAGCATTGTTGGCTAATGAGCAACGTGATCTGGAAAAGGAACGTGGAGGGTTGGAAAATACTCAAAAACAAGCGAGTGATGGAAAATTGAATAAAAAAGATTCTGACCGTTTGGCTGAGATTAAAACAAGACTTGCACAGATTCCTGATCAGTATCGTGGAGCATACCAGACAATATATGCTACTTATCTGCACCCAAATTACCAGGCAGCTTTTTCTCTTGATGATTTTATTAGGCAGGAACAGGCGTATGAAACGGCAAATGCGTTGATCACCACTGATCCTTTTGACGTTCGTTCATCACAAAACCTTACGTCATGGCGAGATGATCGTCAGAACAAAGTATATGAAACTACACAGAAAGTTGTTATCGAGGTTACTACAAAGGCTGGGGATCAAGAAGCAAAATTGTCCCGTGAGTTTTATTTTGGGCTGTTTACTGACTATTGGCATTTTTTCTGGGTCAATAGATAACTACTTTGCGATGTAACTTTTTCTTATGTCATCAATAAAACAACGTCTCGATCTTATTCTTCAAACCCGCTTTCCACAGTTTTCCCGTCAGCAGATTCAAGGTCTGATCATGCAGGGAAAGGTGCTGGTTGAAGGTGAAGTGGTGACAAAGAGTGGTTTTTCGATAAAAGAGGAGTCGGTAATTGAGTTATTGCAGGATGAGCTGCCGTTTGTAAGTCGTGGTGGGTTAAAGCTGGAGAAAGCATTTACCTTGGGTTGGCTTGATGCTGCGGGAAAAATTTGTGCGGATGTGGGTGCTTCGACAGGAGGTTTCACTGATTGCCTGCTGCAACATGGTGCGAAAACAATCTATGCGATTGACGTGGGGTATGGGCAACTTGATCAGAAGCTGAGGAATAATCCGGACGTGGTGGTGATGGAGAAAACCAATGCGAGAAATGTTGTCGAGCTTCTTGAAAAAATAGATATTGTAACAATTGATGCGTCTTTTATTTCTTTGCGGTTGTTGTTTCCCGTGTTGAGAAATTGGTTGCAACCAGATGGTGTTGTTGTTGCGTTATTTAAACCGCAGTTTGAGGCGGGAAAAGAGTTGGCGGCGAAGAATAAAGGTGTTATAAAAAAAGAGACGGATCGGTTGCGACTGCTGGATGAGTTTAAGCATTGGCTTGGGGAAAATAATTTCACATTGGTCAATGAAGCTGAGTCGCCGATCAGGGGACCGAAGGGGAATGTGGAGTATTTGTTGTTAGTGCAGTGTGGGGAACAATAAACAAACTTCTGCGTACACAAATTGTAAACTCCACCGTGTCATCCTGAGGCTTTTGCGAAGGATCTCTTCGAAGCATGATGGGGCTTTTGTTTCCCTGATGGCGTTCGAAGAGATCCTTCGACTTCGAGGACTTCGCTCAGGATGACACGGTGGGAGAATAAAGTGCTCATGAGGTATATTTCTTGATTTATAACTCATTAATTGCTAAAGTATGAGCTATAAAGAACACTGTTATACCTCATGAAATGGAACTGGCAACAATCTGATTGGCCAAATTTTCGTTATGATGCCAAGAAACTGGCTGAATTTGAAGCTCAACTACTGAAGGATTCGGGGATGTTGTTTGGGGTGTTTCGGCATCTGGATGCGGGGGAAAAAGAACGCTTGACGATTGAGTTGATTAGCACGGAGGCGTTTACAACTTCGGAGATTGAAGGTGAATATCTTGATCGGGAAAGTGTGCAGTCTTCGATCCGTCGGCAGTTTGGGTTAAGTGCGAATGGGAAAAAGCAGAGACCTGCAGAGCGTGGTATTGCGGAGATGATGGTTGATCTGTACAACCATTTCGACAAAAGCCTTTCCGCTGATCAACTATTTTTCTGGCATCGGATGGTGATGGCTGGGCATGAGCATGTGGAAAATCTGGGAAAATATCGCACACACAATGAGCCGATGCAAGTGGTATCGGGGCGAATTGATACACCCACAGTGCATTTCGAAGCTCCACCTTCCAAACGTATACCTGCGGAAATGGAGGCGTTTTTGGCATGGTTTACCTCGACTGAGCCACAACAAAAAATTCTCCTGCCAGCACTGGCGAGAGCGGGAATAGCACATTTGTATTTTGTTTCGATCCACCCCTTTGAGGATGGTAATGGGCGCATTGCGCGGGCGCTTTCTGAGAAAGCTCTTTCACAGGCGTTGGGTCAACCCACGCTGTTTGCGTTGGCGCAGACGATTGGGAGGAATAAAAAAGCTTACTATGATGCCCTTTCCAAAGCGAACAAAACGAATGATGTGACGGAATGGCTGCTGTACTTTGCTTCAGTGGTACTGGCTGCACAGAAGGCAACGATGACCCGAGTGGAATTTCTGCTGGCAAAGACGAAACTGTATGCACGGTTACAGGGAAAGCTCAACCAACGTCAGGAAAAAACCTTGGAAAGACTGTTTGAGGCTGGACCAGAAGGTTTTGTAGGTGGATTGAGTGCGGAAAACTACTTGGCGATTACGGGAACTTCTCGAGCTACGGCAACGAGGGATTTGCAGGAGTTGGTGGAGTTTGAGGTTTTGAAAAAAACTGGTGAAAGAAAAGGGACGCGGTATTTTCTGATTGTGTGATTGATGTTTGCTCTTCCTACTTTTTCACAAACTGCGCTGGCAACTCAAGTATTACCGAAGTTCCATTTCCTGGGGTACTTTCCAAACGGACTGATCCTTGCAGTAGAGCCA
>Ga0194060_10000498_pt1 | contig 28397 bp, 24 predicted proteins | sample SepL225m_MetaG_FD_163427 | JGI IMG/M metagenome (GOLD analysis project Ga0194060, IMG submission 163427) | Anoxic zone freshwater microbial communities from boreal shield lake in IISD Experimental Lakes Area, Ontario, Canada - Sep2016-L222-5m | ecosystem: Environmental > Aquatic > Freshwater >...
CAACTAATTTTATTCATATGATTTACTTTGTGGCGGGTAAATTAAAGTATGATTACCCACTATAAACAACATAGAGCCGAAATTAAATAGGGATATAAAAAGTTAGAATGTCAGAAAAAAAACAGGGAACAGTTGCTTCGTGAAATTGAAGAGTACAAAAAACTCGTCTCCGGGCTTAACGGAACGATAAACTCTTTCGAAAAGAAAATTGCCGAAGGTAAAAGCGATAGTCTTGCAGATAATGCGCCGGTTATGATATGGAAATCTGATGTCGTGAATCATTGTGAATATGTTAATAATGCCAGGCTTGAGTTTACCGGGCGCACGTTTGATGAAGAAATTAGTGGCGGATGGTTTGATATGGTTCATCCTGATGATATTCAAAGAGCCATGAATATATTCAATGGCGCTTTTGAAAAAAAAGAAAAGTTTCAGATAGAGTGCCGCCACATGCGTTACGATGGACAGTATCGCATAACGCTTACACTCGGTGTTCCGCGTTACGACCAAGACAGAACTTTACTCGGGTATCTTTGGTACTGCATTGATATCACGGATATAAAGCTCGTTGAGAAAATTACCCAAAGGGATTATGAAAAGCAGAACGTAATTAATTCAATATTAAATTTGTCAATAGAAAATCTTTCGCTCAGGGAAATACTGCAACGTACGCTTATGAGTGTGTTAAATGTCTCCTGGCTTAAGAATAAAGCAATGGGCGGTATTTTCCTTAACGATAAGGAAAATAAGAATATAATACTTATGGCAAGTAATAATATCGGCAGCTTTTCTGCGCAAAAATGCGCCTTTATTCCCTTAGGCGAATGTCTCTGCGGTATAGTAGCCAAAACCGGGCAGAGCCAGTTTGCCGGCTGCATAGACGAGCAGCATACTATCAGACATGATAATATGCTACCACATGGTCATTATGTCTTTCCGATATGTACCGCCGATAACAAAATTCTTGGTGTTCTGAATGTATATCTTGAAGAGAACCATATTAAAGAAGAATTTGAAGTTGAGTTTCTTGGTATTGTATCACGCCATCTTGCTCAGATTATTTTGCGCAAAAATGCTGAGGATAAATTAATAAGGCTTTCAAGCGCGGTTGAACAGACAGGCGATCATATAATAATAGCCGACCGCAAAGGTATAATTGAATATGTAAATAAAGCATTTGAAGAATTAACCGGATTTTCCCGCACCGACTGGATTGGTAAAACTCCGAGAATACTTAAATCCGGCAAGCATGATTCTGATATCTATAAAAAAGTCTGGGACACAATTTCCTGCGGGCAAATTTTCCGTGGCATTACTATTAACAAGAAGAAGAACGGAGAGCTGTATTACGAAGAAAAGGCGATAACTCCGATTTTAGATGGCAATGGTAAAATCACACATTTTGTTTCCGTAGGACGTGATATTACTGAAAGAATAAAAGCCGAAGAAGAACTTCACAATGCAAAAGAAATGGCTGAAAAATCTGAAAAGCTCAAGGGTGAATTTCTCGCTCAGATGTCCCATGAGATCAGGACTCCTGTTAATACAATCCTTAATTTTGCATCTCTTCTAAAGTATGAGTTGGAAGCAACCATGCCTGAAGAACTCAGTAGTATGTTTGCTTATATTGATTCGGGTGGCAGAAGACTTATAAGGACAATTGACCTGATACTTAACATGTCCCAGATACAAGCTGAAACCCTCAGCATCAACAAGATAATGATAGACCTCGGATGTGAAGTGTTGAGCGATGTTGTTATAGAACTGCGGCCTTCGGCAAATGAAAAGAAATTACAACTGACCTACGAAGACAGAACCGAATCTGCAAAGATATGTGGCGATCAATATACGATAGCACAGATATTCATAAACATCATTGACAATGCAATTAAGTTTACAAATACTGGCGAAGTAAAAGTTATTCTTTCTGAAATTGATGGCTATATTATAGTTGAAGTTATTGATACCGGCATCGGTATTTCTGAGGATTACCTGTCCAATTTATTCGAGCCTTTTAGTCAGGAAGAGACTGGCTACACCAGACGGTTTGAAGGTAACGGACTTGGGCTTGCACTGGTAAAAAAATATGTTGAGGTTAATAACGCCGAAATTTCTGTTGAAAGTAAAAAAGAAATCGGTACAAAATTTACCGTTCGTTTCAAAAGGCAGTAATTGTTAATGTGAATTGTAAATATTTGTTCTCTTCTTTTTTGCTGTCAGACTTAAAACTTTCGTTTGTTAATCTAAAAAAGCATTTTTATTATCATTAATTCAGCTCTGCTGATGTATATCTGTCTGACTATGATTTATTATTGAAGACCAGCTTGGAAATAAAAAATAATATGAAATTCAAAAACAAATTAAATTCTAATATGAAAAATTATAGTATAAAATATCTTATAGGCTTAATTATCATTTTAAGCGTAGCATTATTTCCTCAGCAGAAATCGTTGTTTGTGAATTACGGTCCGGAAGCAAGCCGTGATAAGGGAGACCCGAATTCATATCAGATATTCTTTATTAAAGTTCCTGCATCTGCACCAGGTCAGCTTTACCTGAAAATATTTGATATAGATTGCGGAAAGAGTATTGATCGAAACTGGGGGCAGTGGGATACTAAAACATTGTTTTCCTTTTATGGCGGGGCGGGAGTATTCTCAAAAGAAAGTAATCTTATTCCTGTTGCAAAACCAATAGAGCCATTCAGTGGCGAACTGATAAAAGAGAAGTCCACAAAATGGAACGGTCTGCTTGATAACTACTGGTATCCGCTTACAAACTTTAAACCTGAGCAGGGAGAACTGATAGACGGCTATTATTATTTCAAATTAGTTGTAAAAGGTATTGAAGGCAATGATGCAAATGTTTTTGATGTTGCCGTCAGTACTTCTATATCAGAGAATCTTCCTGTTGAGGGTGTGAAGATTCTTACGTATGCTCCTACAATCAGACTTATAATCCATCAGAAGGCTGTACAACTAAGATTTAAATCCCCCGAAAAAGATTCAGTAATTATTCTGCATAACTTTGATGCTGATGAAGCGGGGCTTATCCTTAAAACTCCATTCCGTTCTGATATAAGATTAGGTGCATCAGAAAACGGGAAGTGGTTAAAGAAGGCAGTTACATTAAAGTCTTATGAGTTAAACAGCATGTGCGCAATAGAATTTGGGACTGGCGGTAAGACGATAAATACTGCCACTTTTTATGTAACAGACTCAAAGAATAACCCTTTATTTTTCGAGTTGCCAGTTTGGACTCCTAAAGAAAACAGCAGACCGGTAATCAGCCACCATGAGAAATATCTTTCAGACTGTCGGTCGGTAGAGTTTGACGGGTGTTCGAGTTCGGATAAGGAAAATGATCCGATAGAATTTTACTGGAAATTCAGCGATGGTACCGCGGACAATGGTTGTAAAGTTATACATGAGTTCCCTGGATCTGGCGTGTATAGCGTACGGTTGATTGTTTGCGATGGTTCAGGTCAGATTGAAAATAGTGCGCTTACTAACTTTAAGGTTACCATCAATAACCAGCCGGCGACTAAATAATATTGCAGTAGGAACAAAGATGATAATATTATAAAGTACGCATGGGATTTTGGAGATGACTTCAGTATTGAGTAAAAATAAGCATTGAAACATGGTTCTCTGAGAACCGGACATAATCAGGATTGTTAAAGAGACATTTGGCAGCAACTTTTTGAGAGTTTTTGAAAACGCGTAAAAGAACTATTTATTAGTATATCAGGTTGTCTGAAATTATAATAACATTTAGAAACTAAAAATTATAGCGCGTTGTTGATTGAATATCGCAGGAATGATATAATACCTCATTCTATATTGCAAAATTGCCTAATGTATTAACCGGGATGAAAAACAATATTTATGGAACCAAAGAAAACAACAGGGAAGATTTCTTCTTTTGAAGCTGAAATCGGGCATTTAATGGCTTCGCAAAGTAGCCATAATGCTACATATATACCGAATATAAATGTTTCTGAAAACCAGAAGAATTTCGTTATGGTTATAAATCAGCAGAGAGAAATAATCTATGCTAATGAAGCTTTAAGAAATCACTTTGGTTCGGATGATCTTGACGATATACAGGGACTAAAACCAGGGAATGCGCTGGGATGTGTTTATGCTTTGGAAAGCACGGGAGGTTGCGGTACTACAGAACATTGTCATGTGTGCGGAATATTAAAAGCATCTTCACCTGGTTTAAAGGTACCTGCAAATGATAAGCTGGAAGTCAGCCTTATGAAGGAAAAAATAGATGAATCGCTCAATCTCAATATCTTAACTTCTACGGTTATTGTTAATGGCGAGAAGTTTATTGTACTCACGGCTATCGATACGAGCGATGAAAAACGTCATCGCGCACTTGAGCGAATATTTTTTCATGACGTGCTTAATACTGCCAGCGGAATAAAAAGTTTGCTGGACATGTTAATGGAGGCAAACGGAGCAGAAGAGAAATCTGAGTATTTAGATCTTTTGCCGTCTGCCGTAACAAGATTAATCGAAGAGATTAGATCTCAAAGGGACCTTAGCGCCGCAGAGAGTAACGAATTACAACCAAATTATTCCATGGTCAGCGCGCTTGAGATAATAAATAATGTAACAAATCTTTACAGAAATCATTTTGTGGCCAAAGACAAAACAATTGAAATTGATAAGAACTGTTACAGTATGGAATTTACAAATGATAAAGTATTGATAGGGAGAGTGATCGGTAATATGCTTAAAAATGCACTTGAAGCTTCGGAAAATAACGAAATTGTATGGATAGGATGCCGCGAGAAAGAAGGGCACATTGAATTTTTTGTCCATAATAATTCATATATGCCTAAGGAAGTTCAGCTTCAGATATTCCACAGAGCATTTTCGACTAAGGGTAGTGACCGTGGCTTAGGCACATACAGTATGAACCTATTGTGTAACAAGTATCTAAATGGAGATGTAAGCTTTAAATCCCTGCCAAAAGAAGGAACTACTTTCTTTGTGAAATTCCCATTATAAACCTTCCAAATGCTGACCGTTTCCGTCATGGCTTAGTCAATGACGGTGTCAGGTTCAGATATAACCTACCTTACTGCCAGAATACAAAATTTAATTATGACTGTCGTAAGTATAGTGTTTAATAAAAACCATCTTCGGATTTTCCGTGATGGTTTTTATATTTGGAAAAATTAAATTAGCCCTTGTTTTTTTAGCTCATCTAATATTTTTATTTTCTCTACAGGTTTGATAACATAGGCAGAACAGCCTCCCTTAAAGAAAGCATCCAATACATGCTGTGGAGTATCAAGAGCAGTAGTCATTATTACTTTTACTTCTTCGCTGGGCACCCTGCCTAATGAAGTTTCAATTTCCCTTATCTTCATCAGTGCTTCAATTCCATCCATTACAGGCATCATTATATCTAAAAAAATCACCTGATAAGGATTACCTGCCGAATTGGCAAGGGCAAATGCACTTACGGCCTCTTCCCCATTTGTTGCCATATCAAGTTCAAAATAAGCAGAAACCATTTTTTCAAGAATAAAACGGTTAAGAAATTCATCATCAACAATTAAAGCTCGCATAGTTTTCCCTTTTATTTCTATTCCATTGTTTAATTTTAGTAAAATGACCAATTGTCATTTTAACAAGTTTCCGGCTTATTCCGGAAATCTACAATATTATTTTTCTTAGCTAATGTCAAGTAAAGAGTTAAATAACTATTAATTTATCATTGTCTAATGTACATTTATTGCGCTGCCACCTATAAACTCTCTAAGTACCGAATCTCTTGGTACAGGGAGATCCCCGGCTACCGGAGTTACAGATTCAAGCATCGATTTCACTCGCTTTGCTCTCAGGTATGCATCTTCCCTTAACGGATTACCCTGATATTTCTTTTCCCACCCGGTAAAGAGACTCAGCATTTTAGCTCCGTATAGCGACAATTCATACGGCATAGAAGTATTTACAATATAATCCGCAGTTGAGCAATAAGGAAGAATAGTCCGTTTCTCCGATGAGCGAACGTAATGCCAGTGTAAAAGCGTCCGTTCCGGTTCATAAGCGCGGTGAACTGAATCGCGCAACATGCGACGGATAAGTCTAATGTCTGTCCAGCGAAAATATTTGCCATCATTACCCTTCATCTGAAGTAATGGCTCCAGGTATATCTTAAACTTTTGGGCGACAGGTATCTCACGGCTGAATTCAGGATAAAGTCCGTGCAGACTATCGATAAGCAGTATTTCGTTATCCTTAATCTGAACCGGTGTACGCTCAGGGTAACGTTTCCCCTGCTTAAAATCGTAATAAGGGGTTTTTACCTCCTCGCCTCTGGCAAGCCTCACGAGATGATCATTTATCATATCAAGATCAAGCGCCTGGGGAGTTTCGAAATCATAATCACCAAATTCATCTTTAGGATGTAGCTCAAGGTCAAAGAAATAGTTATCAACTATCAGCGGGACGAAACGCATTCCGGTTTTCATCAGGCGCTTTTCAAGCTTATAAGTTGTAGTTGTTTTGCCTGAAGAAGAGGGGCCTGAAACTATTACCATCTTTAGCCCGCTTCCTTTTACTCTTACCATTTCGGCAGCCGTGTCAAGCTGTGTCTCATACGCTGATTCCGCTTCGTGTACTATCTGCGGGAATTCATCATTCCGGATTCTCTCATTCATTGAACTTACTGTGTCAAGCTTATGGGCGACTGACCAGTCAAGCGACTGCCATACCTTTGCCCATGGTATGCACTCTGACGGCTTTGAAAAATGGAGCGAATCCATCTGACGTCTTCCTGTCGATTCTGTTCTGTATAAAATATATCCCTTGGCAACCTTTGCATGTCCGTTTTCTATTAAAACTTTCTCAACCATATCCTGAATCTCTTCAATGTCCGGCTTATAGTTCTCTTCATGCTTATCTTCAAGCATTGCGATAACTTTTTTGCCCAGTTCTTCAGCCATTTCTTTATCCCTGCCGCCTGCAGCCACAGCCGCACGGTAAATTGCATTGGTGATTCTGGCAGGATTAAATGGAACGACTGCTCCTGTTCTTTTAATTACAAATTGAAATTTGGACATGTTACTCTATACCTAGCACCTGATTAAAAATTTCATTAACAAACTTGAACAAATTATTCTATTATTTCAATCTAAATTTTGCCGGTAACTAAATAATTTAAATCAATATAAGATTATGGAAATCGATATGGTTTATTCTAATGGCTGCTTTGCCGGTTCCCAGTAGCAGACTTTTGGCGAACTAATCCTGCCATTAGTCTTAAGCTGTTTCATTGCCTTGTCAATTTCTTTTCTCTCGATTTTGGTCAGCTCGGCTAATTGTCCGGCACTTAAAGGTTTTGATGCTTTCTTCATTTCAGAAAGAATCTTTTCTGCTGTTTCCATGCTTTTCCCCGAATTTTAGTAGTTTAGTTTGTGTACGGCTAAAAGGATTCTGCAAAGTTACAAAATATTTTAATTTTGTAAAGGCTTTCAGTATTTATTTTGAAAATTAATCCGGCTTTGGGGCGCGGTGCAGGGATTAAATGCATTTATCTTAATCGAATTGATAAGAAATGTTCGTATAAACTATGTCTGATTGTATCCCGCTATGCTGTATTGATTACCGCTGTAATAACAAAAAATTTATTTTAATTTTTAAAATATATTTTTATTATATTAGTGCACCATTAAAAGGAGATATTCAAGAATGAAAGCAAGTGATTTCAATATGCCGGAAGATATCAGGTTTGATTTTAATTCAGGCATAACAACCTTCCGTGACAGCAGATTACTTATCTATGATGCTAACGCTATCGGACTGATGCGTCAGGAATTAATAAACCTGGTGGGCATCGAAAAGGCACGAGAGTTTTTTGTTAAGTTTAACTATCAGAATGGCTATGAGGAATTCATGAATATGAAAAACAACTATACATTCGATAATGAAATGGAGTTGCTGGCTTCAGGCCCTACTATTCACACTTGGCGCGGCATTGTTAAAGCCAATCCAAAGGAACTACGGTTTAACAGAGAGAGCGGAGAATTCTATTTCTCAGGTGTCTGGGATAATTCTTATGAAGCTGAACAGCATCTGGAGTTTAACGGTCAGTCTGCTGACCCTGTCTGCTGGTCGCTTGTCGGATATGCTTCCGGCTGGGCTTCCGCTTTTTTTGGACAGAAGCTTATAACAATTGAGCCGGTCTGTAAAGGCAAGGGAGATAATCATTGTGAATGGCTGGTAAAACCACCCGCCGACTGGGGAGATGAGGCTAAGCTCTATATTGATATATTAAAAGAATTTTAGGAGTTGTTATGGGACAAAAAATGGTCAAGTACTATGAATATGTGAATGGACTTATGGGACTTACAGGGGAAGATGGAGCTGGCTAAGATGACTCATATTCCTTCTATTGTTGCGGGAACTAAACCTGATACTCCGGAAGCTATCAATTTGTTCAAAGAGTCAGTAAAGGTGCTGACTAAAAAGGATGCTCCGAATTTTTAGGATTGGACTGAATGGAGTTGTAAACTATCTTGTTCTGGGGCGAATTCTGTGATAAATGAGTTCGCCCCATTTTTTTTCTCTTAATGCCATATACTGCAAACCTATTTTGGGAATAAAATAGTTATCAACGGAATGAACCCGTTCGATAAATTTCTTTGATGAATTCCCTTGAATAATTTTTATATCATTTCAGACTCTATGAATACTATCAAATATCTACTGATAATAATTACTGTTTTATCCGGGGGCTGTGTCGTAAGGATAGACCAGTCTGCTGAAAAAAATGCACGCGCCAACAGCCTGGGTGAAAATGTTAAATTCCTTACTCAGTGGGGTAACGGTAGCTCCGTCATTCAGTGTGTAATTGAAGAAACTGACAGCTCCGGCTATAAAAAACAAAATATTGCTTTCTACCGTGATATTATTTCAAAAGAAAATCTTCTCTTTTCACAGCGGGAAATGAATTACCCCAGAGCTGTAATGCCACTTAAGGATAATGCCGGTAATCTGCTGACAATCTGGGAATCCGGCAATGCTTACCGTGTAAAGGTGTATTGCTTTATTAATGATAAGGTAACTCTGGCTCTGGATGAATCAACTGCGTTTTATCCTGAGCTGTTTTATGAGAAGAAAGACTCTGAGGATTTAAGCCTGCTGATTACAACTGTCGATCTGGTAAAGAATAAAAAGACCAGAACCAGGGATGTTCAGCCGGTAAGCGCCACACTCTACAGATGGAAGGATAATAAATATCAGATAATATCTGATATACCATGGATAAAGAGGTTTCAGACAGTTAAGTAATGCGAAAGTCCCGCCTGTAATGGCGGGACTTTTTGTTATAAGCTTAAAAATGTAGCGAGCAGGTAAGTCCGGCGACGCCATTGTAATTTAGATAAGGGCTTACTGTACAGGATAGCTTTTCTCCCGATTCCGAAGAGTCATTAGAAATTTCTCCTGCCGGATTAGCTACAAGTTTACCGAAAGCATACCCCAGCGCAACGGCAAGCGGATAATCGCTGTACCAGTGTATTCCCTTATTAACCATTCCCACAGCAACAAACGTAGCAAGTCCGTATCCGAAAGGAGCTATCCATTTATACTCCGGGTAGTTCTCGGCAATTACGATAAACGCAGCGATGGTTGTAGTAACATGCCCCGACGGGAACGCATCGTAATCCGCAACATGCTTATGGTACTCTGTCTGATTGGGGAAGAATCGCCAGATACCGCCGGGAGTTTTGGATGCCGAAGGTGTTTCTCTTCCGGTGATATGTTTAAGAACCTGAACCACGCCACCGCTTGCAAGTACTGCTTCTACTATCTGGCTAGCAGTACGGAGTGCGCGGTTGTCGTTCCCGATATAACCATACGTGCCGAAGAGTGCCGCAAATGTAAACTGAGTGCGCCCGTCGCCGATTTCGGTAAATATGTCGCTCCAGTTTTTATTCACAGATTTGTGTTTATAAAATTTGGTTGATTTTTTCCACAAAGCATCGTCTGCCACAATCAGCCCCGCCGTCATAGCGGATATTGCAACCCAGTAAGGTATCTTTTCCGTTGTAAACTCAGTCCCGTACCAGCGTGCAATGTCACCGGGAAGGTTTGTTACGGCGGAATGCCATTTGGGTAAAAAATTCGCTGAAGTACGTTCTGTAAATGTGCCCGGAGTTCCTGCTGAACCTATGGCAGGTGTGTCCGGCTCTGTTTTCATTGAATCAGCGGATATAACTGTAACAGAATCTGCCTGATCATTACCGATTGTCTGAATTTCCGGCAGCGAGCCAGTAAAAGAATATAGATTAAGCGCGGATAAGAATATGACTATGAGCGATAATAATATTTTGTTTAATAATTTATTAATGTGCATTAACTGAACTCAACTGTTGTTATTAGGGATAAATTTAATAGAATTTTTATAGTATTAAGTTCTGAGACTTCTGATTATTACAGAGCTGTAAGCAAAATCATTATTTTGGCAAAAAAATACCGAATCTGCTTTTGGTTTCGCTTCAAAAATGTTTTTTAGACTAAATTATTGCTTTCATGCAAAGTTTTTTGAGTGGATTATGAATTATCCTGTTTTTCTGCCGGTATAAAATATTATTTTTGGGTGGTAAATATACGTAATCTGAGGGTAAGCTGCCAAAACTAACGACCTGAGTTGTAAAGATGAGTTATAAAGATGAATAAAGCAGACTTTTTTGAGGCAAAGAAGCCGGGTGAGGATTTTTACAGGCGCGATGTCCTTAAAGTGGCAGGGGAACTGTTAGGAAAGATATTTGTAAAAAAGGATGTTTCGGGAATTATGTCGGGCAGGATTGTGGAAGTCGAAGCCTATGGCGGCCCGGCCGATGAGGCATCTCATACTTTCCGCGGCATAACTCAGCGAAATAAGACGATGTTTTCAGGCGGGGGACTGCTTTATGTCTATTTTACTTATGGGATGTATCATTGCTGTAATATTGTAACCGGATCTGAGGGTGAAGGGCGTGCAGTTCTTATTCGTGCGCTTGAACCTGTGGAGGGAGTTGAGAGAATGTCGCTCAACAGGTTCCGAAAAGACTTTATTAATGACAGGGAATTGCTTAATTTAGCCAGCGGCCCCGGTAAGTTATGCCAGGCTTTATCAATAACTAAAGAATTAAATGGTATAAGTCTGCTGGAGGATACAATTTTTCTTCTTGAGCGGGAGAAACTGCCGGATTCGGATATTATTTCATGTACACGCGTGGGTATTACAAAATCTGCCGGACTGCCCTGGCGCTTTTACATTAAAGATAATCCCTTTGTTTCGCATAAAAAATACAACCGCTCAAAAATATAGGAAGCCTTTTTTCTTAATCGTAATCATAATTTTAATCATATTCGCTTTAGAAAATGAGTATGATTAAGATTATGATTACGGGCATGAGCATAATTAACAGATTATGATTAAAAATATATTAATAGTAAGAACAGACCGTATTGGCGATGTGATTCTGACGCTTCCGCTTGCAGGCATCCTTAAGAAACATTTCCCGGACGTCAGGGTTACATTTCTTGTCAGGGAATACACGCGGGAACTTGTCTGCAACAATAAAGATATTGACGAAGTAATTATTCTAAAGGAGAGAAACGGGAAGATTCTTTTCCGGGAAAATATCATGCAGATCAGGCAACGCAGGTTTGACTGGTGCATTGTAGTCTTCCCTCTCTTTATTATTGCTCTGATTATCTTCCTTAGCGGAATAAAGAACCGCGCGGGAACCGGTTACAGGCTCTACTCATTCCTGTTTAATCATAAAACCTACGAACACAGGAAATATGCCGAACGTCATGAGCTTGAGTATAATGTAAACCTGCTGAAAATTCTCGGGGTTGATGAAAATATAAATCCTTCGAATGTACATTTCGGACTTAGTCCTGAAAAGCAAAATGAAAGGGTAATCGACCGGGTAATGTCAGAAAACGGCATGGATATCTCCGCTCCGTTTATAATAATACATCCCGGAAGCGGCGGAAGCGCAATTGATCTGCCTCTGGAAAGTTTTAAAACGCTGACAGGTATGCTGACAAAGAATTTAGCTTTAAAAGTCATAGTTACCGGCTCTGTTTCTGAAAAGCGGTTGTGCGATGAACTAATCTCAGATGAAAATGTTTTGAACCTTGCGGGGAAGCTTTCGCTGGGCGAACTTATTGCTTTAACAGACCGTTCGGCAATGTTAATCGCTAATTCCACAGGCCCGATTCATATTGCGGCGGCTCTCGGCAGGTATGTTGTCGGGTTTTATCCGAAAATAACAGCCTGCCTGCCTGAGAGATGGGGACCTTATACAACAAAAAGATTAATCTATATGCCCGAACTTCTGTGCAACAATTGTAAAAAAAAACAATGCAGGGAGCGTAACTGTATGACGACTATAGATGTAACCGGTGTTTTTGAAAATATTAAATGTGTATTAGAAAAAGAAAGAACTGCGGAGAATAAATGACTGGTAAATTAAAAACGTTTTCAGCACTGTTATTATTAATACTGCTGAATGTATCTGTCTGTTCACAGGGTTCTAAACCTGCTTCAGCTCCGCCGGAATTTCGGAAGGTCGATAACTTTGCCTTTAAGGCTGGCGAGAAGCTCACCTTTGATGTAAAATATGGCTTTATTAAGGCGGGCGTTGCTACAATGGAAATACCGCAGGTAAAGAAAATATCAGGCAGGGATGTGTTCCGGATAGTGTTCCAGGTGGCTTCAGCCTCAGGTTTCGACTGGTTCTACAAGGTTCGCGACAGGTATGAAACTTATATGGACGTTGAGGGATTATTCCCATGGAGGTTTGAGCAGCATGTAAGGGAAGGAAGTTATTCGAGAGATTTCTCGGCTTTCTTTGACCACAGGCGCGGCAAGGCGATAACTTCCGGCGGGGAATACAGCATCCCTAAGTTTGTAAATGACATTGTTTCGGCTTTTTATCTGGCCAGGACTTATAATTATTCAAAGATGAAGCCTGGTGAGAAGATTCGCCTCGAGAATTTTTATGATAACAAAGTATTCCCCCTTGATGTAGTTTATCGTGGCAGGGAGAGAGTTACCGTCTCTGCCGGCACTTTCGACTGCGTCCTGATTGAGCCACTGGTTCAGCAGGGAGGCTTATTTAAGAGCGAGGGGAATATCCTTGTATGGCTGACCGATGACAATCTTAAGATGCCGGTTAAAGTAAAGACTAAAGTTATCGTAGGTTCAATCGATGCCGAGTTAACTGCCTGTGAGGGTCTGGCAGGCAAGGCAACGTCAAGACGCTGACTTTAAGCAGAAATGAAAATATGTTTTGTCCCTTTCTTAATCATACTCATAATCCTAATCTTACTCATTTTCCCTGAAGCGGGTATGATTAAGATTACGAGTATGATTAAGAGGAGAATAACTATGGAAAATGAATTTACAGGGAGATATTTATAGGAATTATCTCCCTATTTTTTTAATTTGCGCTATCATGGAAAATAATAACAGCGAAGAAAATAAAAATCTGAAAAACGAGGACGCTGAAAGCCAAAAATCCGGCACCGAACCGGATAATGGAACCAGTCGTGCTATTTCTAGTAAAATTGCGCCCGGATTAGCATCATCGGCAGGTCTGATATTAATATTTATACTCTATCAGATTGGCGGCAGCATACTTACTATTGCAATACTCGGAATTCATCCTGACCAGGCTGATGTTACAAGTCTGAGACTTATGACTACGTCAGGCCAGCTGCTTTTTATCCTGTTGCCGGCGCTTATGCTTACAAAATATATCTACTCGGATGTTACTTACGTACTAAGGTTCCGTCTGCCAGATTTTCATGCTTCTTCCCTCTTCGTAGCAGGACTTCTTTGCCTTACTCCGCTTCTGCAGACGTATATGTATCTGCAGAACTTCTTTTTTATGAAAATAGCTGTCATTTCCCCTTTTTTTAATAAATTCAAAATTTACCTTGACCAGTTTGATAAAATGGTAGAAGATTCCTATTCAGCTATACTGGATTCGCACTCTGTCCAGGAATCGGCATTGATAATTATTGTAGTTGCGGTTGTTCCGGCGGTCTGCGAAGAAATATTTTTCCGCGGGTTCGTTCAGCGTGGCTTTGAGTTTAAGTTTCGTCCATTCAGGGGCGCACTTCTGACTGCTGTAATCTTTGGTTTCTACCATTTTCATCCATATCAGATTGTACCTCTTGCAGCACTTGGCTTGTACTTTGGCTGGGCTGTTTATATGAGCGATTCTATTTTTACGTCTGTTCTTCTGCATTTCTTAAATAACCTTTTCGCCGTTGTTCTTTTTTTTATTTTCGGCAAAGAGGATATTACCGTTCCACAGAGTTATACGGCTACGGATTTAAATAATTCCGTTCTGCTGTTCCTGGGGTTATTGACTCTGTTTGTTTTAATTATTATTTACATTAACAGGATTTTATCAAAGAAAATAGTTTAAGGAGGAAGTTATGTCATTAATATGTCCAAATTGTGAGAGTGAGTATCAGGAAGGTATTACCGAATGCCCGGATTGTGCTTTGGAACTGGTTGCAAATAAGGAATTCAGGGAAAATCTTACTACAGAGGAGGATTACACGGTTATCTATACGTGTAGCGAGGAATATGTGGCTGAGATGCTGAAGGCAAACTTAGGAGGAGCCGGCATCCAGGCGCTTATTATTGTGAAAAAAGACAGGAATTTCCCCGCCGTGGGGGATTTTGCCGTAATTGATATTATGGTTAAAAAAGATGATGCCGAAACGGCTGACGAAATAATTAAAGATATAAATTCAGACAAAAACGAATCAGAGGGAAGCCCGATTTAATATTATGCCATTATCAGGAAATACAGCTAAAAGAATTATTGTTTCTATTGTTACCATTCCTCTTATATTACTATCAAGTTATTATGGCGGAATATTTTTTCTTTCTCTTGTATGTATGCTTGGAGCCGCGGGTTATTATGAATTCAGTCGCATGGCGCACCATAAGAAAGCATTTGCTTCCGACATCGTTGGCATAGCCGCCGTGTCTGCCCTGATTGTCAATGCGTATTTTCATTTTAGCAGTCTGAACGTGGCTGTTTACGGAATCGTTCTGTTGCTTTTGCTGACCGAACTGTTCAGGAATAATGACTCCGCGGTTCTAAATCTGGGAGCTTCGCTACTCGGCATACTCTATCCGGGTATGTTCTCGGCGGCAGTCATTGAAATAAGGCAATATTTTGTGGGTGATTATCACCAGGGCGGTCTTCTTATAATTGCAATAATGATTACAATCTGGGCATGTGATTCAGCGGCATTTTTTATTGGTTCGGCAATAGGGAGACACAAATTATTCGTAAGAGTCAGTCCAAAGAAGAGCTGGGAAGGTGCCGTTGCAGGTTTTATATCTGCCACCGCTACCATGATAATCAGCAGGGAATTATTTCTCGGGTTTATCTCATTTGAAAATTCTCTTATTATCGGAATACTTGTGGGCATAGTCGGGCAGCTTGGCGACCTTGTGGAATCTTTACTGAAGCGCGACGCCGGAGTTAAGGACTCATCGAATTTTATACCGGGTCATGGCGGTATCTTTGACAGGTTCGATTCCCTGCTTATGTCGGCTCCGGCTGTTTATCTTTATCTTTACTATTTTGTTCAGCCCTGAGGATGAGCATCGTTATGGCTGGGATTTGTGTGTGACCGGCAGGAACAAACGGAAGCCGGACTTAAAGTTTATTTGTACCGGCTCCTTTTACAGAGGCAGTCCGGCTTATCTGACTGCCTCTTATGTTATCCGGCAAAATTAATAAAGAAACAGGGTGTGCTGAAAATTTTATTTGAGGCACTTGGAAAACTCCAAGTACCTCATGAGAGCGTCACGGGTCAATCGGAAAACTCCAAGTACCTCATGAGAGCGTCACGGGTCAATCGGAAAACTCCAAGTACCTCATGAGAACATCACGGGTCAATCGGAAAACTCCGGACACCCTCATGAGAGTCAAAGTTCCCTGAATTTTAATTTTTTTAACTTATTTTTAAAGAAAGATATAATAAATTAATGAAGAGAAAGCAGAAAGTCGGTGTAATTACGCTTGGGTGTTCTAAAAACATAGTCGATTCCGAACGTCTTATGAATCAGCTTGTTCTAAATAACTGCCGGCTCGTAAATGACCCGAATAAAGCTGACGTTGTTATTATTAACACCTGCGGATTCATAGAAGCAGCAAAAGAAGAGTCGATTAATACGATACTTAACGCCGTGGAACTTAAAAATAAGGGAAAGATTAAGAAAGTAATCGTATCGGGATGCCTTTCGGAAAGATATAAGACTGATCTGGCAACTGAGATACCGGAAGTGGATGTTTATTTCGGCACCGAGAATTATGAGGGCATCTTAAAGGAACTTGGCGGTGAGTTAAGGCACGAACTTCTTGGCGAACGTGTTATTACTACTCCGGGCCATTATGCGTATCTCAAAATCTCCGAGGGATGCAATAATCCCTGCTCTTTTTGTGCTATTCCACTTATCAGGGGAGTGCACAGGTCAAAGACAATCGAAGAGCTTGTCGGGGAAGCTTCATTCCTGGCGCGGAATAATACAAAGGAGTTAATTGTCATCGGGCAGGATACTACGGATTACGGGACGGATATTTACGGAAAAAGGAACCTTGCGGAATTGCTGGATAAACTAAGCATGATTAACGGGATTGAATGGATAAGGCTGCTTTACGCTTATCCGTCCCACTTCCCGAAAGATGTTATCAGCGTTCTTGCAGATAATCCTAAATTGTGTAAGTATATCGATATACCGTTGCAGCATATCACGGATAACGTGCTTAAATCAATGAGACGCGGAATATCGGAACGCAGGACGAGGGAACTGCTTTATGAACTCAGGGACAAAATCCCGGGTATAACGTTAAGAACAACATTTATCACAGGCTACCCGGCGGAGACTGAGCAGGATTTTCTGAGCCTCTGCCAGTTCGTGAAGGAGATTGAGTTCGACAGAACAGGCGTTTTTACTTATTCAGCTGAGGAGAATACTCCAAGTTTCATACTGGGCGATACGGTTCCTGAGGAAGTAAAGGAAGAGCGCAAAGCGGTATTAATGGAAATCCAGAAGGATATTTCATTAAAGAAAAACCGCACGCTTGTGGGAAGCCGGATTAAAGTTATAATCGATTCATCCGGAGATGAAGATGACAGTACGCAATATACCGGACGCTCAATGAGGGATGCTCCGGAGGTTGACGGGGAGGTTATTATTACGTCAGATAAGAAATTGCAGACGGGGAATTTTTACGATGCTTCTGTTTATGAGTGCAGTGAATATGATCTTTTTGGCAGAGTTTAATTCGTAATTTTATAAAGGGTAAGGAAATGAAAATAATATTATTTTTATTCATTTTGTCTGCTTTACCATTGTCTGCCCGGGGACAGGGCATGAGATATTCTAATCCCGATGAATTTCTTCCAAATTTTTACGCTGACGCTTATAATTACCATGGATCCAAACCGGGTAAGTCCCGCGTGGATGTATATGTGGAAGTACCGTTTGAAGGGATTCAGTTCATTAAATCAGCCCGCGGATTTATGGCCGGGTATTCAGTTACAGTCTCTTTTTTTGATGAATCAAAAGAAAAACTGATAAAGGAAAAAATATGGAACGAAACGGTAACCTCACCAGCGTTCGAACCGACAGCTTCCAGCCAGAATTATAACATTAGCGTTAAATCATTTGAACTTGACCCTGCTGTTTATTCCGTGAGGATAGCCGTTGAGGATAAGGAATCCAGGAAGGAGGCTGTTAAGGAAAATATGTTTACAGTCAGGGATATGACCCCAAAGCCGGTAAGTGTCAGCGATATTTTGTTAATCGACAGGGAAATTATAGTCGATGGCAATAAAAAGATAATCCCGAATATATTGCGGAATTTAGCCGCGAAGAAGGAGGGTCTTATGATTTATTATGAACTGTATGCCGATACGGCTGAAGTAATTTCCGCAGTTTATTCGATTAATAACAAAGAGAACCATGTTATTTATTCCAAAACATTAGAACTCCCGATTAAAAAGGGACTGAATGCTGTAAATTATTCGCTTGATAATTCTGAACTGAGTATGGGGGAATATTCAGTTATGCTTAGCTTCAGGGATGGAAGCGGGAAAGTTCTTTGTAAGACTTCCAGGAAGTTTATCTCGAAATGGGCGGGTCTGCCGGCTTCGGTTAATGATATAGACAAGGCTGTGGATCAGCTTATCTATATTGCAAAGCCTAAGGAGCTTGCTGAGATAAAAGGAGCCGGAACGAAACAGGAGAAGCAGGAAATGTTTCAAAAATTCTGGCGAAGGAAAGACCCTGTGCCTGATACGGAAGAAAACGAGGTCTTCGATGAATATTATCGGCGCGTGGCTTACGCAAATGAGCATTTCAGAAATTATATGGAAGGCTGGAAGACCGATATGGGGATGGTTTTTATCACACTCGGTCCTCCGGGCAATATCGCACGCTATCCATACGAAATGAACTCCAAACCGTATGAAATCTGGAGTTATTATGATATTAATAAGGAATTTATTTTCATTGACCAGACAGGCTTCGGCGATTACCGGCTTCAGAATCCGGTTTATGGAAGCTGGTGGAAATACCGGCAGTAATTAAATTCACGACACAGGCGCATAAGGGCTACCCGCTCAGGAAAGCTGGTTTACTGCCTGTGCCGCTTACTTTATTTATTAAAAAGACAATATTATTCAAAATGATTTTAACAGTTACTACCAACCCGCTACTGGAGCGAAGGCTTTTAGTCGATGAACTGTATCCGGGCAGCGAACACCGTGCAAAAAGTGAGAGATACACAGCGGGAGGCAAAGGGATTAATGTCAGCCGGCAACTGACCCTGCTGGGAGTTGATAACCTTGCATATACATTTATTGGCGGCAATAATGGCAGGATATTCAGAAGCATTCTTACAGCAGAGCAGATAAACTTTACTTTTGTTCAGACAAAAAATGAAACACGTTCTGCTCAGCTGATTATCGATGAGAAGTCCGGGAAGGTATCTACATTTTTTGGTCTTAATGCTCAGATAAGTCAGAAGGAAGCAGATGAGTTCAAATCGAAGCTCAGAAAAGTAATCGGGAGCTGTGAAATGGTAATATTCTCCGGAAGTTCTCCAGGTGTGTTCTGTGATGATATAATTCCCTTCGGCATCAGGACAGCGCATGAAAATGATAAAATATCAGTCTGCGACACATACGGAGCACACCTGAAATCCTGTATTGAAAGTGCGCCAACAATAATTCATAATAATATTCATGAAACTGAAGCATCGCTTAATATAAGTCTTAAGAATGAAAGCGAAATAACTGAATATCTGGATTACCTTTACAGTCTTGGAGTAAAGCAGTCATATCTGACAAACGGAAAGAACCCTGTTTATTGTAGCAGCTTCAATTACATTTATAAAGCCGAACCGCCGGAAATAACAGAGCTTAATGCAACAGGCAGTGGCGATGCTTTTACCTCTGGAATAGCCTGTGGATTACACAGAGCGTTTACATTTGAAGATACACTTGCCATGGCTTCCGGTCTTGGTGCGGCAAACGCTTTGCGCTCTGATGTATGTTGCGCAGGTGAAGCGGAGTATAAATCATTAATGTCCGGTGTGAAAATCTCTACGATTGGGAAAAAAATGAGAAACCTTTAAAGCAAAGGAAGTTCCGGAAGGGAATTCCGGACACAGCCGGATGGAAATTGCTTTAAGGAAGCCCGGTTATCCTGATGCGTCCCGTAATCTGTCTTTCTGTAAGAAAAGCTACTCTGTGTTTATCGTTTTTAAGCAGGGGATATATTTTTTCCTTTTATCTCCGTCAATATTCATTTAAATTGTGCGCAAAAAATAAAAGTATTATGCTAAAGACACTCCGGATTCAGGATTATGCACTGATTGAAAAAGTCTATATCGAATTTGGCCGCGGACTGAATATTATTACCGGTGAGACAGGTGCCGGGAAGTCAATATTGATTGATGCAATGGGACTGCTCTTAGGAGAGAGAGCCTCGACCGAAGTGGTGCGGAAAGGTGCGGCAAAATCTGTAATCGAAGGTATTTTTGATGTTGAGAATAATCCAAAAGTAGAAGTTGCGCTGGATCTTTTTAAAATTGACTTCCAGCCTGAACTTATCATGCGCCGTGAAATATCGATCAGGGGTTCAAACCGTTGTTTTATTAATGACACACCGGTTTCCCTTGCCTATATTAAAGAAATCGGAAATCTGCTTGTAGATATACACGGGCAGCATGAACATCAGTCACTCCTTAGAACCGAGACTCATATAGAGATGCTTGACGACTTTGCTAATCTGGATGACGAACTTATAAAGTATCAGGAGCTTCATGGCGGTCTGAACCGGCTGATTAACGAACTTAAGTCCCTGAGGGAAAAAGAAGATATACTCAGGGAAAAGAAAGAACTGTATTCATTTCAGATTAGAGAGATAGATAACGTTACGCCCATAGAGGGAGAAGACGAGAAGCTGACTGAGGAGTTAAAGATCCTGGAGAATTCGGAAAAGCTTCTCGAAGCCACAAGCGGGATATATCAAAAAATTTATGACTCAGAAAATGCGGTCTATGATGTTGTTGCATCAATCAGGGATGTTCTGCGCGATCTTTCACGGATAGATAAATCCTTTGAAGAAGCAGAAGCGGAGTGCGGGAGTGCTCTCGAACTGATAAATGATATTGCAGCCTTTATCCGTGCCTATCGTGATAAGATAGACATTGATCCTGCGCGTGTTGAGGAAGCCCGCGCACGCATGGGTTCTCTTATGCTTCTGAAGAAGAAGTATGGAGGCTCACTTGCGAAAGTGAACAGCTATCGCCGGAAAATAGGCGAAGAGTCTGACCTGGCTGAAAATTTTGAAGAGAGTATGAATGAGATTGAGCGTGGAATTGAGTCGGCTCGTATAAAATGTGGTGTTCAGGCGCTGAAAATTTCCAGAAAACGAAACAAAGTTGCAAAAGCGGTTCAAACAGATGTAAAAAAAGCACTGAGCCATCTCGGTATTCAGGATGCTGTTTTTGAGGTTAAAATTACTCAGACTCCCGCTGAAAAAAATAATCCTCATATAATAATAGATGGAAATCCTTACGGCTATGACCGCAGAGGCTGTGATACGGTCGAGTTTCATATCTCTACCAATCTTGGAGAAGATCCCAAGCCACTGGTGAAAGTCGCATCAGGCGGCGAAATATCGCGAATAATGCTTGCGCTTAAAACTATACTTGCGGTTAACGATAAACTTCCGTTATTAATCTTTGATGAAATTGACACGGGCGTAAGCGGACGCATAGCACAAAAAGTTGGTCAGACGCTTAAATCCCTTGCGGCATTTCATCAGATTATTTCAATTACCCACCTGCCACAGATTGCAGGGCTTGCGGATCAGCATTATGTCGTTGCAAAATCTATTATAGGCGAGAGGGTTGTCAGTTCGATAAAAAAACTTGACACGGACGACCGCATACGTGAAGTAGCTAAATTAATGAGTGGAGAGGAAGTAACAGAGGCGAGTCTTAAAGGCGCGCGCGAATTGATGGGGATATAATGGTGTCAAAGAAAACAAGTGCAGGAATTTTACTCTATCGATGGCGGAATAAAGTACTCGAAGTTTTTATCGCTCATCCGGGCGGACCGTTTCAGAAAAAGGACCTTGGCGAGTGGAGTATTCCAAAGGGTGAGGTAAACGAGGGCGAAGCACTTATGAACTGTGCTATCCGCGAGCTTAAAGAGGAAACAGGTATTGGTATATCAACGGAATTAAAGTTCATTCCGCTTGGTGCAATTCAGCAAAAAGGCGGAAAGATTGTCCACGCATGGGCTGTAAAGTTTGAAGAAGATTTTATATTTGATAATACAAAAAGTACTTTCACCATTGAGTGGCCTCCGCATACCGGCAAAATACAGACTTTCCCTGAAATTGACCGCGGAGGATTTTATCCTGCCCCGGTTGCCAGAGAAAAGCTCAAGCTTGCCCAGGTTGCCTTTATTGACAGACTGGAAGAATATCTGCCCGGATCCGGATAACGAAAGGTGTCCCACAAAAATTTTCAGAAGAACGGAGTTTCTAATCTTACTCATAATTCTGATTTTAATCATACTCTGATTATGAGTATGATTAAATCAGGATTATGAGCAAAAGAGAAAGAATGATGGGATGAAACGAAAGGATGAAATTAGTTTGAAAGAATCCGCTCTCTATGTACATATCCCTTTTTGCAGACATAAATGTATCTACTGCGATTTTTATTCTGTAACTACCAAAAATAATATCGGTGCATTCCTGAGTGCTGTCATAAAAGAGACTGCCTTCTATTCCCAGCTCTATTCCGAAGGAAGAATATTTACTTCAATTTTCTTTGGCGGTGGCACTCCGTCGCTGATGGAACCGGAATATATTGGTAAGATTATTTCTGCCCTGAAAGATAATTACACAATTTCCTGTGATGCTGAAATTACACTTGAAACAAATCCGGGAACAGTCAGTCGCGATAAGCTGGACGGGTTCATCCGTCAGGGCATAAACAGGCTCAGCATTGGCATACAGACCTTTCACAATGAAGAACTTAAATTCCTGACGCGAATACATGACCGCGAAACTGCAATTACTACTGTCCATGACGCAAAGTCCGCAGGCTTTAACAACATTAATGCTGATCTTATCTTCAGCCTGCCCGGGCAGACGTCTGATAAATGGAAAAATAATCTCGAGACAGTTGTCAGTCTCCCGGTTACCCATATCTCAGCCTACAGCCTGATACTTGAGCGGGGCACAATCCTGAACAAACTTGTCCTCGATGGAAAAATAAAACTACAGGACAGTAGTTGTGATGCTGATATTTACGAAATGACGATGGACTTTCTTGGATCCTGCGGTTTCCGTCAGTATGAAGTTTCCAACTATTCCCTTGATGGATTTGAATGCCGCCATAATAAAGCCTGTTGGCAATATCGTGATTATCTTTCGTTTGGGCCATCGGCTCATTCATTTGCCAATGGTAAAAGGTGGTGGAACTATTCAAGCCTTAAAAAATATATTTCGGAAATAAATTTACATGGTGTCGCTGTGGCTGATTATGAAATCCTTACAGATGAGCAGATGCTAAACGAATACGTTATGCTTGCCATGCGCAGCGGAGGTCTTAATATTACCGGACTAAAACAAAAATTCGGAGATGACTGGATTAATAAAAAAAGCAGATACCTCCAAAGCTTTGAAGAAAGAGGATTTTTATTAATCAGCCACGATACAATTCAGCTTACTTCGAAAGGTTATGCTTTATGCGATGAAATACTGGCGAGAATTCTTTAATAACGATTAGCAGTAAGTCCCGGTTATTTTAATTATTTTACCCGATAGAATTATAAGTAATAAGAATTGGACAGTAATGGATTTAGAACAATCATTATTTGAAGTTGAAACCGGTAACGCCGGCAGGGAAAATCTTACGTTTCTCCTCGGTCTTGAAGATAAAACAGAAAAAGAAACTCTGTATAAGAGAGCCTACGCGGTAAAAGAAAAATATATCGGGCGTAAAGTTTATTTCCGCGGCCTAATTGAACTCAGCAATATCTGCCAAAAAGACTGCTGCTACTGTGGCGTGCGGAAAAGCAATAAGAATGTACAACGCTATCAGATGACGGAAGAGCAGGCGGTTAAATCCGCTATGTGGTCTTATAAAAACAGCTACGGTTCAATCGTAATCCAGGCGGGAGAGAGGGCTGACGAAAAATATATTGCAAAAATCGAAAATATTGTAAAGCGTATCAAGGAAGAAAGCGGAGGCCACCTCGGAATAACTCTGTCGCTTGGCGAGCAATCAAAAGAAACTTACCAGCGCTGGTTCGAGGCCGGGGCGCATCGTTATCTATTAAGAATTGAATCATCAAACGAAGCATTGTATAAGCAGATTCATCCCGCAGACCACATATATGCTGACAGAATCCATTGCCTTCAGTATCTTAGGGAAACTGGTTATCAGGTGGGCACGGGCGTAATGATCGGACTTCCGAACCAGACAATCGGGCATCTTGCGGAGGACCTTCTTTTCTTTAAGTCTATAGATGCTGATATGATTGGTATGGGCCCATATATCATTCACAAGGAAACCCCTATGGTAGATTCATTCGTGGATTTCAACAGCCTGAAGAAAAGACAGTTCGAACTCTCGCTTAAAATGATTGCCTGCGCAAGGCTTCTTTTAAAGGATGTTAATATTGCTTCAACAACAGCTCTTCAGGCACTAAAAGCCACAGGTCGTGAGCTTGGACTACTTGCCGGAGCAAATATTATTATGCCTAACATTACAGATACTGAATATCGTGCATTTTATCAGTTGTATGAAGATAAACCCTGTATCAATGAAAATGCCGGAGACTGTATTGACTGTCTGCAGAAGCGTATCGAATTTATTGGCGAAACTATCGGTCTTGACGAGTGGGGCGATTCGGTTCATTTCTCTGCCCGCAATTCATAGCGGACATATAGATTTTACATGGTATGTTGAAATATTCCACACACTGTCCATAGAGGAGCAATACATTTTTTATAAGATTTGATAGTTTTGTTTCTTGACCGGAACAGAATAGATAGTTATATTGCAACATTAAGTTTTTCAATGCCGGCATCATCAATAGCATCTGTTATTTTCCATAAAGTGAAAATCAATGTTACTATTTTTAAGAAATTGATAAAGTCACTATTACTTTTTTTATGTAATTATAAATAAGGAGGTGGTATATAATTTGCCATGTGGTTTGTGGCCATAGAAAAGACTTAAATAATAGATGGCGTTAATTGCTGTTTAATCATGCACATAGTTATTTTATTTTCAATTATCTGGAGGTTCTAATTTATGAAAAGATCGTTACTTATTTGTATGCTCCTTCTTTCCGGGTGGATGGCAACAGTTGCTCAGACTGTTAATATTCGCTTTGAAGCAATGTCTCCTCGTAGAATCGAGGCAGCTGGTATTACTTCTACTACACAATCGAACCTGACTTCTACAGGTCTAAAGGTTGTTCCTAAGGGAGCCAGAGTATTTGTTTCTGCAGATACTACCGGCACAGTTTCTTCTTTTAGCTGGGAAATTACTTCAAAGCCTCCCGGTTCAGGTGCTCAGTTCGACAGCGCTTCAAAGAAATTTACTGCTTTCACTCCTGATTTAACTGGTCAGTATATTATTAAAGTTACTGACGGAACCGCTACTGATTATGATACATTATTGGTTTCAACTTATGTAGGCGTTGATCCTGTTTCTCCGCCTCTTGGTTGCAAATCCTGCCATTCGGATGAATACAAATCATGGGTGGCTACTCCACACGCGAATATCTTAAAGGAAGGGCTTACTGGAGAACTCGAAGTTCAAGGTGGCAAAAGTGCTTATTCTTCTGCATGCTTTAAGTGTCACACAACCGGTTATGACACTAAGTTAGATAACAATAACTTTGGCTTCCTGACTTCAAAGTCCGGCGTTACTAATTTCGTTGCTTTTGATACCACTTGGTACAAACCAAATGGGGCCACGCCTCTTGAATTTAGCAATGGCGAATATCTGACTCCTGCTGGCGATACAAGAGCCTGGGATTATCTTGTGGCTAATTATCCTGCGGCTGTTCCTTTCGCTAATGTTGGTTGCGAATCCTGTCATGGTCCGGGTGCAGAACACAAAGGAGAAAAAACGACAATAGGTGAAACTTGGGATGCCGGCGTTTGTAACCAATGTCATGATGCTTCTCCTAAATACAGAATTGGTGGTGACTGGAATCTTTCAGCTCATGCATTGTGGCCGGAAGGTTTTGAAGGTGCCCGTGTTGGCTGTCTGCCTTGCCATAGCGGACGTGCATTTGCTAAATGGGCTACTGCTGGAAAACCCACAATGATTATTAACTCTACGGCTAATACAGGTACAGCTAAGGATGGACCTTCTGCCGGAAAGGTTATATGGGATGCCAATAATGGTTATAGGAATTTATCCTGCCAGGCTTGTCATGATCCTCATGGAAACAGCAATGAATGGAGTTTAAGAACAGTAACTGCGGATTCTTTATTGAATGGTTTTAAGATTAATAATGTCGGCGGTTTAGGTCAGCTTTGTATGAATTGCCATCGGGCGCGTTCTATACAAAAAGTTACAAATGTAGCTCCTAAATTTGGTTATGCTGCCCGCTTCAATCCTCACGGTAGTCCTCAGACTGATATGTTTTTTGGACAAAACGCGTATGAATTCGGTAAGACTAATTTAGCCGGGTTATCAACCCATACTCATATTGAAGATGCTTGCGTTACCTGCCACATGCAGCCTAGGACCGATGTTGGAAGTTCAATCCCCAACCATGAGATGGGCATGACTTCTATCGATCCCGATACAAAAAATAAAAAAGATCTGGTTGCTGTTTGCCAGCCATGCCACGGTAAGAATATTACAAAGTTTGAGGATATCAAAGGAGATGACTATGATGGCGATGGTAAAATTGAAGGAGTTGAGATTGAAGTTGAAAATCTGTTAATAAAGCTTGCAAGTATCCTTCCCAAAGATGCTACTGGAGCTGTAATTGGTGGCAGTGTTGCTGACTCAACAAAAATCATGAACAATCAGAAGCTTGTAGGTGCCGTATATGATTACTGGTTTGTAACCAATGATAAATCAGGCGGTATGCACAATACAAAATATACTGTTGCTTTATTGCAGAACGCTATTGCAGGTATTACTGGCGTTGAATACAAGAATAATGAAGCGCCAAAAACATTTGCTTTGAGTCAGAACTATCCTAACCCGTTCAATCCGACTACACAGATTGAATTTTCAGTTCCAAACTCAGCACACGTTAAATTGAATGTTTACAATGCGGTCGGTCAGTTGATTGCTACACTCGCTGACGGCGAAGTTATTAAAGGCAACTATAAAGTTAACTGGAATGGTAAAGACAGCTTTGGCGCAACTGTAGCTTCAGGTGTTTACCTCTACAGATTAGACGTTAGTGGCAAAGAAAACTTCAGCGTTACAAAGAAAATGGTATTTGCCAAGTAATTATTGAAAATATTATCTGAGTAATTGTTAAGGTTAAGCAACCGGTTCAAAAAGCCGGTTGCTTTTTTTATATTTAAATCAGTTGCGTTTTGTTTCAATTCACCTTAAATAAATTTGAAAAGGATAATAAACTTGTTAAATAAATTTTATCTTGCATTTCTTTGTTTTATCTCCATTAATACATTCAGCGGTTCAATCCTCCATGCCCAGGAACAGGAGACCATCTATACGGATGAAATAACCATAACTGCCACAAAAATTCCCGTCAGCTTAAGCGAAACTCCAAGAAGCATAATTGTTTTATCCCCTGAGGAAATAAAACGCGCTCCTGTGCAGAATCTGCAGGACTTGCTCAGCTATTATTCCGGAGTGGATGTTAAAAAGCGCGGTCCCGAAGGAGTGCAGGCTGATATAAGCATTCGTGGCGGCTCTTTTGAACAGACGTTATTTCTTCTGGACGGTATCAGGATAAGTGATTCTCAGACGGGGCATAATAATCTTAACATTCCGGTTAATCTCGAAGACGTTGACAGAATTGAAATCCTTAAGGGACAGGCATCCGGCATCTACGGACCAAATGCTCTTTCGGGAGTAATTAATATTATTACGAAGAAGGATTGGGCGCGTAATCTGTCGATGAATCTTAGTGGTGGCGATTTTGGTTATTACAGAGCAGGAGCTTCAATTGCTTATCCAATCGGAGACTTGAGCAACCGCTTTAGTTTTTCAAAAGCTTACTCAGATGGCTACAGACATAATACCAGCTTCAGCAATACGACATTTGCCTATAACTCAGCGCTTAGGTTTAATTACGGAACAGCCCAAATCTCGGCGGGCTATAACGATAAGCGGTTCGGTGCGAACGGATTTTATTCTGACAAGTACCCTGACCAGTGGGAAAGGATTAAAACTCTCTTTGTTACTTCGTCAGCCAGATGTAACCTTGGAATGTTGTCTATTAATCCTAAGCTTTACTGGCGCAGGAACAGGGATAACTACCTTCTGGATTACACAAGACCGGATTTCTATAATAATCTTCACATAACAAATTCATACGGCATAGAACTGCAGAGCGTGCTTGAGACTTCTACGGGCAGTATTATGTTCGGAGGTGAATATGGAAGGGATGAAATAGAAAGCAACAATCTGGGAAACCACGAAAGGTCAAAGGGGGGATTATCGGGAGAATATATTCTTTCGGCAATAAAGGATTTGAAAATAGTTGCCGCCGCCTTCGCATATAATTATGATAATTTCGGCTGGAAGTTCTGGCCGGGAATCGATGCAGGCTATAAGCTGACGCAGA
>Ga0194060_10000499_pt1 | contig 28336 bp, 23 predicted proteins | sample SepL225m_MetaG_FD_163427 | JGI IMG/M metagenome (GOLD analysis project Ga0194060, IMG submission 163427) | Anoxic zone freshwater microbial communities from boreal shield lake in IISD Experimental Lakes Area, Ontario, Canada - Sep2016-L222-5m | ecosystem: Environmental > Aquatic > Freshwater >...
GGGGGAGGGGGATTTGGATGCGAGACAATTGCTTAAAACTGAGCGAGTCTCTTACAGATCCTGAAGTATGACTTCTAATTTGAGCATTTCCAGAAGGACTTTTTAAATAGTATTTAAGATAGGGATGATATATAGCTTCTTTAAGTTTAAAAGTTACATAAAGTGGACTGATAAGTCCTTTACCTGATTTTCTAAAATAGTCTATAGAACCAACATTTATTCGTGAGGGGTTGTAGGCAAAATCACCTTCCTTGACGATTTTATAAGTTGTTAAGTTTTTGCTGAAAACTTCTTTTGAAAAATATTCTGTTGAAATGGTAAATCCAAGGTCATTTGTTACAGAGTAAACAGTATGTGAATCATTATTTTTGTTTTTGCTAGTAAACTCGTTTAGCAAACTACCTAAAGTTGTTGTTTGAAAATTTGTTTTCATTTTCCCACCTTTTCTAATTCCCTATTTTAACGCGATTTCAAAACAAGAACACGATGCTGTCATTACGAGCGAGTCCCCGAGCGTGGTAATCCCATCGGGCTCAGTACACCCCAAGGGATTGCCACGTCGCGAAAGCCTTCATTCGACAAGCTCACGACAGGCCTCGCAATGACATGTTCGTTGGTAGGAAGTCATTTCAATTTCTTCACTTTCCCCACAAAACTCTCCCCACTCACCACCTTCCTCCCCGTCTTCTGCTCTAATTCGATTTTAGCGTTTTTGGCTACGGTGCCGCCACTTTTGGCGGCGGTTTTGTTTTCTTTTAGGCCTTTTGCCTGGACGCTTTCGGCTATCTGGCGGGTGGAGAGTTCTGCGAGGGCGGTGAAGATGAGTTCGGCTTCGGTCATGTGGTCGCGGAGGTTTTGGGTATTCAGCTTTTTGAGTTTTTTGTGTTCCTGTATGGTTAGACCAGACCACTCGCCATGGATGATGTTCGTCAAAATAGCGAATTCTTCACCTTCTTTGATGTCGTTTTTGCCCCAGTAGTCCGTCAGCTTGTTTCGGGTTTCCTGTCCCATCATCCGCTGCTGGATCCATTTTTCACTGCGTCCGTGTTTCTTCCAGTACTCTCTGGAGCGGTTCAGGGCTTTCTCGGGATCGCTCATTTCCTGCATGCGCTCGTAACCTACTTTCGCAAGCCAGAGTTTGATTGGTTCGGCTTTTTTGCTGGGGATGGACTGGATGAGGCGGAGGAGGGTTTCGGCGGTGGCGACGTCGGTTTCCCGCATTTTGCCGTCCTGACTTAGCATTTTCAACCGGTTACAATTTGTAACCAGTTGACTTCCTTCTTTTGTTAAGCGGTTTTTTAGTACTTTCCAGTAGTTACGAGCTAGCTGGAAATCTACCTGTTCTGTTAGTGCAGCTACGACATCAATGACCGAGAAATACCATGTTTCGGTTTTTTCATCGTAGATGCGGCGGATTTTGAAGTTTTCGAAGATGGTTGTGGTGGTCGTCATGGGGTGCTCCGATTTAATTGTAAACTACATCTGCAGACATTTTGGGGGTATTTAGTTCCCCAAGGGATTACCACGCTCGTGGACTCGCTCGTAATGACACATCGGGTTGTGGGAGCGTTGTCTGTGGGCGGACAACTGGCACACAGTAAAAAGTGGCGATGGTGGTGTTTTTGGTTGGTGTCTTTTTAACAAAACTAAATTGTGCAACGGCACGTTGCACAATTTAGTTTTCACCTCGTAGAATTTCCGTTCATCGGGATTTTCTATACTCATGAGGCGAACGTAGTGTGACCAGGAGAGGGGGGGAGAATTGGCAGACAGTGTCTGCCAATTTGGAAATGCTAGGTAAAATTGTCTTATAAGTCTTACATTTCGATATGAAAAACCTTCTCCAAACTGCTTTGTTAGGTCGGTAGAAATTTTTTGTAATAGTTGTGACCCATATTTCGCCCGTTCTTTCCCGCCTTGTTCAAATTCCACAATTTGCTTGCCAATTTGCCAGTAGGTCGTGGTTAGAATGGTGTTGACCGTCTGATGTGCCAACCTTCTACCTTGTGCCAAAATAGAGCCAATACTGGAAATCAGTTCGCTGTAGTTGGGGGTGTTTGTGGGTAAGTTGTTTTTGTTCTTGGGCATAGTGTGGGTACCATGGGGTTGTACTGTCGAGTAACTACCGTTGTCTTTTGAGTGAGAGTGTTGTGTAAGAGTTTGGAAATCCCCCTAGCCCCCTTTGAGAAAGTGGGAACTGGAGAAATCTAACCCCACCAAGCCTCCCCTTCGGAAGGGGAGGAGAAATGCGCTCTATCATATTGTGCTTGTTTGAAGAGACGCAAAATCTTGCGTCTCTACGCCTCTTGAATTTATCACATACGCATGTTTGTGTCTATTCGTTTTTTAAATTTGCGATGCCTTGCATAATTTCCTGTTCCAGTGTCTCTATCTTTTTCAAAATCACTTTTGGATTTTCGTAGACTACTTCTTCGTATACCGTCTCTTTGTAGCGGTTGATAGAGAGGTCGAAGTCGGCTTGTTCGATTTCTATTTTATCTACGGAGAAAAATTTGCTGTTTCGTTTGTTTTCTACTTGCTGAGTTCTCGTTTTCCACTTTTCAACAATGTCCGGTAAATCGCCGCCGCCGTTGATCTTGCTGCGTTTGTCGTCGAGGGTGTAGCCGTCGGACTGCATGTCGTAGAACCAGACTTTCTCCGTCTCGCCGCCTTTTACAAAGATGAGGATGGCGGTGCTTACTCCGGCATACGGTTTAAAAACTCCGCTGGGCATGGAGATGATGCCTTGTAGTTCGCACTCGTTGAGCAACATTTGTCGGGCTTGCTTGTGGGCGTTGCTGGAGCCGAAGAGGACACCGTCCGGTACGATTACACCGGCTCGTCCGCCGATTTTGAGCGATTTGATGATGCGATTGATGAAGAGTAGCTCGGTTTTGGTTGTTCCCAGCGACAGCGATTCATTGATGTCGCCTTTGTCGATACTGCCTTTAAACGGCGGGTTTGCCATGATGCAGTCGTAGAAATTGTCTTCATCATATCGCTTGGAAAGCGTGTCTCGTTGCTCGATATTGGGACTGGAAATCCCGTGCATCATTAGGTTCATCAATCCAATCCGCACCATGCTTTCATCCATGTCGTAACCGTAAAAGGTTTTTTGCTTGAGATGCGTCCACTGCCGTTCATCTGTAAGTGTGTCGCCCAGATCGCCACGGGTTAGGCCGTTTTCATCGGTTTTGCGATGCTCTTTGCTCGTGTGTGTCGTCAGAATGTGTTGATATGCTCCGAGTAAAAATCCACCAGTGCCACACGCCTGATCGCAAATCGTGTCACCAAGTTTTGGATTTACGAGTTCGCAGATGAGCTGGATGATATGCCGAGGTGTACGAAACTGACCGAGTTTGCCCGCGCTGGTGATTTCTGAAAGCAGATACTCGTACAGATCGCCCTGCGTATCTTGAAAACCCTGACCTGCAGCATCCTGTTTATCTATTTCTGCAAATATCTCATCAATAATAGTCACCGCTTCCACCAACAATGACGGTTTGGAAATAATAAACACGGCATTGCCCATGTGTTTTGCAAAGGGACTTTCTTCATTGCCGATCGTTTTCAAAAATGGAAATACTTTGGTTTGCACATGCGACAGCATTTCCCCGCCTTCCATCTGTTTGAAATGGCTCCAGCGCAGGTTCTCTGCATCATCGCCAAAGAGGGATTTGTACGCTTCGCCCGTAAACTCGGCATCTTGGCGTTTTTTTAAGTCCATCTCATCAAGCCGTTTCATAAACAGTAGATAGGAAATTTGTTCGATGGCGGTGAGGGGATTGGAAATTCCACCACTCCAAAACTTGTCCCACAGCCTGCCGATGGATGATTTGAGTGTTGGATTAAGCATAGTGCAGTAGTTTATCCGTAAAATGTAGTATTTCTGTTTGTAACTGTGGCGTGAAGAGACCGAGGAACCCACGAGCATGGAGTTTGGTAAATGGTTCTTTGACAAGATCTTTTTTCGTCAGTTCACCGTTGTTGATAATAAAGTCACGAAGCACAATCAGAAACTGAATCTGGGCAGGGGCTAACGTGTTGTGCTCGGCGATAAACTCAGCAAATGCTTCGGAGACTTTGTCGGTAAACGTAACTAGCCCGCCAATGCCCATGATGTACCGGATCAAATCAAGGAAATGTACTTTGCGGGCATCGTAGGCTTTTTGCAGGTTTTCTTCCGTAGGGTAGGGCTCGTAGTGGTTTACTGTATTTGCCAGTTCCTCAACTTCTTCTTGCGTGATTGCCATTCCCTGTTTTACTTTTTGCAGTATTTCATTTTCTTCTTCCAGTTTTTTGAACAAGGTTTCGACTTTTTCACGATATTTTTGGATGGTAATCCGCTCGTTCTCTGCTCCAAATTTGATGTATGTTTTTTCGTTGGTGATATCTCGTAGATCGAGAGAGTCCTGATCGGGTTTGATACCTTCTTCACGGTATTTCATCAGTGGAGCGATTTTCTGAATCAACGTTTCCAAAGCCTGTTCATCGGCTTTTTTTACATAGCCATTATGGAGCACGTTCTCGATAATTTCTTTCTCTTTGGCGACAACATTCACAGACAACGGCAAATCCGAGACCATTTCGATCAGCACTTCTTCAAGGGCGTTTATCTTTTTGTCTTGACCATCTTGTTCACTCAGTTTTGCGATGGAGTAGGTGAGTACTCTGAGTTCAAAACTCATGGCTTTGTAGTCTTCACCTGTACGTGTTCGCATCAGGGGCGCTATGTCTTTTTCCAGAAAGAGCTTTTTGTCCTCGTTTAGTCGCTGCCAAAAGGTGGCATCAACTTTTTCAAGGCTACTTTTGGCATCCAAAATCACCACGTTATTTGGAGGCAGTTTTGTGATGTCTGCTTGAAGCTTCTGGATGGTGGCTTGCACAAGTTCACTATCGTTTTGTGCTTCTGCAAGATTGAGTTTTTGCAGTTTGGTTTCAAATAGGCGAACAGGCAGTGGTTTGGTGGGGGTATCGATTTTTCCTGTGGGGTTCATCTCGAAATAGTCGAAATTTTCCCAACAATCGATGATGAGGAATTTGTCTTTTACCTTGCACCACGGCTTTAGTTTTTTCTCTTCAAGAAGCCGTGTTCCCCGTCCGATCATCTGCCAGAATTTGGTGTAGGAAAACACGGGTTTTGCAAACACCAGATTCACCAGTTCACGAACATCGATGCCGGTATCCAGCATGTCTACGCTAATGGCGATGCGAGGGAAATCGTTGGTAATAAATTGGTCGAGTAAACCACCTTTACCATACACACGGGAATCGTCGGAAACGATGACTTTGGCAATATTGCCTTTGTGCTCGGGGTAAAGATCGTCAAACACTTCTTGTAACCTGCGAGCGTGCTTCATCGTCATGGCGAAGAAAATTGTTTTTCCAGGCAGAGTGCCACTTTCGTCTTTGATACACTCTTCCATAAATTCCTGCACGATCAGGGTGTTGGTACCTCTGTTGGTTACTTTTTTTTCTATTTCACTGCCTTCGTAATTTATTTCTGCAGGTTCTTTGCCGTCGGCGATCAGTTTTTGCTGCTCGGCAATGGTAATGTTGGTTTTTCGTATACCTTCTTTTTGGAACTTGGTGCGAATTTTCAGCACTTCATAATCACTCAAATACGGTGGATTATTTCGGATGGCTTCTTCATAGGAATAGGCATAAGTAGGGAGTCCATCCTCACATCCAAAAATACCAAAGGTGTTGTGTTCAATCGCATCTTTGGGTGTAGCAGTAAGTCCCAACTGGACAGAGTCAAAATAATCAAAAATATTTTTATACACATTGTAAATTGATCGGTGACTTTCATCCGCCACAATAATGTCGAAAAAATGAGGGCTTAGCGGGCAGTCCTTGTCTTCAATGATGTTGAGCATGGTGGGGTAGGTGGCACAGTACACTCTTCTGTCCGTTGCAATGCTTTGTTCACCTTCTTTTGGCCAGACTGGTGCGTTGGGTAAGAATTCTTTAAACGCATCCAGTGCCTGATTTCTCAGTGCGATCCGATCCACGAGAAACAACACCTTCTGCACTTTGTTTGCTCGCATGAGTGCATCAAGCATGGCGACACAGGTTCTTGTTTTTCCCGTTCCAGTAGCCATTACCAATAAGGATTTTCTTTTTCCTTTTTCCAGGTTTTCAAACACTGAACGGATCGCTTCAATCTGATACGGGCGACCGGCAATATCTTTGTTGATCAGCTCTTGGGAAAGAGGTTTTTCATTTTTTCTCAAAAATAACAATCGCTCTAAATCGGTTTTTGTTGGAAAGCCGTATACTTTGCGAGGCGGGTATTTTTCCGTATCCCAAAAATAAATATCATGACCGTTTGTATAAAAAACAAACGGCATAGTTTTGCCAGAATTTTTTTGGATATTTTCGGCATACTGGCGTGCTTGTTCTTGTCCAATTCTGGCATCTTTGGAGGTCTTTTTTGCTTCCACAACAGCCAAAGGATAGCCATCATCACCAAGCAACGCATAATCAGCAAACTGATGCCCCATGTATGGTGTTGTCGGTTCTTTTACACTGTCTGGTAAACCAACCCAAATATCCAATTCAGGAGTAACTTGAGCTGGGTTGGTGACATTCCAACCGGCTTTTTTGAGGCGGTTGTCGATTATTTCTTGTCTGGTGTCTGCTTCGTTGATTCTGGGCATAGTTGTATTGTTAGATCTTCTCAGATTTCTTCCTTACATTCATAGTAACATTCTTGTCGCAAACAGAAGAACAGTTTACTTACCTTGAGAGTTTTGCTCAGTGTTATTTCTTAAGTAACTGCAATATAAGTCCGATCATTCTTTCTTTACTCTTTGGATTACTTTCCGCAACAAGCAGTGTTAAAGCAGTCAAAGCCTCTGGTGACATTTTTTCTTTCTGCAACATACCTACTTTCTGCAAAAACCATATAAAGGCAAATGCACCGCTTCGTTTATTACCATCGGTGAACGGGTGATTTTTGACAATAAAATAGAGTAGATGCGCTGCTTTTTCCTCAATCGTTCCATACGCATCCTGCCCAAAAACTGATTGGAAAACATTACCTACAATTCCAGCAATTGCATCTTCCTGTCTTTCCTGAGCAAATAGATCGGTTGCTTCTTTTCGTTTGACCAATTCATTTTTAAGTTCCATGATTGCTTCTCGTAATTCATCGGCAGTAATGCGCGCCTCTCGTTTGGTATTTCCTGATTTCGGTAAAGCAGATTTGTCATATGCTCCCAAGGAAAGCCATGTATTGGCAAAGAGCTTTACGAGCTCTAGTGCATCTTGTGTTTTTATTTTTTCTCCTGCTGGCAGCAGCTTTTTTATGGTTTCAACTGCTCGGATGAACTCTTCGTAGTTTTTTGAAATCCGCTTTTTATTGATTGTGTAGCCTTTGACGATATGCTCTCGCAACGTTTTGGTTGCCCATTGGCGAAATCTGGTGGCAGTTATGGAATTGACTCGATAACCGACGGAGAGGATTACGTCGAGATTGAAGTATTCTACTTGATAGGTTTTACCGTCACTGGCAGTTGTTGCAAAAAATGCAACAACTGAATTTCTTTGCAACTCTTCTTCTTTAAAAATATTCTTAATATGACGAGACACAACAGATTTATCACGCCCAAAAAGATCCGCAATCTGCTGCAAACTTGCCCAGAGTGTTTCTTTTTGGACATCTCCTTTGAATTCTATCTCGCCGCTTTTTGTTTGGTAGATGATGCTGTTGTTTTTCATGGTTTCATTTTATCAAAAGTCTTTTGGATATTCACCGGCTTCTGCTCTGTTTTTGATTCGCAGAGACGTAAGATTTGCGTCACTGTAGATGGAGAATTATTTTTGGTGGTAAATAAAAAAAAGCCCTTTGCAGGGCTTTAGAGACGTATAGTTTTGGTTCGGGGACTAGGACTCGAACCTAGATTAACAGGGCCAGAACCTGTCGTCCTACCATTAGACCATCCCCGAATACGGATTTTTTCGGTGACTCTTTTAAAAAATCACCTCTCCTAGTCTAGACTGGGTTGTCGGTTGGGGCAAGGGTTTTTTTATCGGGGACAAGTAGTGTTAGGGCTTTTGCTACAGCGCGTATTTTTGTGCTATCGGTGAGCTCTAGGTGTTCACCGTCAGCTGTCGTCGTGTTCATTGGGTTATTTTCTATAATGATGTCTTTGAGTTTGAAGTAGCTGAGATTTTCTTTTTCACTAGAGAAGTGTTCGTTGGAGAGGATGTGAATCATTTCTTTTCGATTATTGAGCTGACTAATGGTGAATAGGTCTAGCTTTCCATCGTTTGGGTTGCTGGCGAGTGTTCCAAAACGTCCTTCAAATGGCCAAATGAGGTTGCTGAGGCTGAGAACGGAAAAGTCAGCTTTGAGTTCCTGCTCGTTGAATTTGAGTTGCAGTGTTGTGGGGGAGAGAGTCAGGGAGTGTGTTAATTTAAGTGCTGATTGGATGTGACCAAAGATACTTTTGTTTGCGGGGTTTACTTTTATTCCAATACTAAAATTTGTCGCAAAAAAGGTTTTGCGATCGATTTGTCCTAGGTCTATAACAGTTTCTTTGCTGTTGAGAATATAGTTGACTGCATCCTCAGTTTTTTCTGGGATTTCTAATGCTTGAGCGAGGGTGTTGTTGTTTCCTGTGGGGATGATGCCGAGAGGTATATGGGTTTGAGCTAATGCTTGTATGGCTTCATGGACGGTGCCATCACCTCCGATAACAATAACTGCTGTGGATTGTAGCTCTAGTGCTTGTTTTGCAAAGATAGTGGCGTCTTTTGGTTCTACGGTGATGGTAAACTGGTGTCTGCGAAATTTTTCCTGCAGTAGCTTTCTGAACGCATTGAGCTGTTTATCTGACCAGCGAGTACCTGCGGTTGGGTTGTAAATAAAAAAGTACATGGCTTATTTCTGTGATAAGGTTTGATATGCGGTCGGGATGAGGTCCGCAACTTCGCTTGCGAGCATGCCACGGTCGCCATGTTGTTTTTTCCATAGGTCACCTGCTGTTCCATGGAGATACACGCCAAGTATGCTGGCATCTAGCGCTGAGATTCCTTGTGCGAGTAGGGCTCCGATAATGCCTGCAAGGACATCGCCAGTTCCTGCTGTGGCAAGGTTTACACCACCAGTAGTATTGGAGAAGATGCTTTTTCCGTTGGTGATGATGGTGTTTTGTCCCTTGAGAACGAGCACGCAGCGGTATTTCTTCGCAAAGTCGAGGGCAAATTCGGCACGGTTTTTTCTGATCAGATCCGTTGGCGTGTTGATCAGCCTTGAAAATTCTCCTTCGTGGGGCGTGAGGACTTTTTCGGGGAGTTTGTCCATGAGTTCGCTTAGATTTTCCACGGTGGCAAGCACGTTTAAGGCATCTCCATCGAGGAGAAGCGGGATGGTTATTTTCTGCAAAAGTTCTCGAAGAAAACGCGAGCTGAGATTATTTTGCCCAAGTCCTGGTCCGATCACGAGCGCATTGAACTGATTTTCTAGAATACACTGGATCAGGGTGATGATAGTGTTAGGGAGAAATGATCCAGGTGGAGTGGTTTGCAGTGGTAAAAATGTTGTTTCTGGCAATGCTGACGCAATTGGTGCTATCAAGTCTTCGGGGCAAGCTAAGCGTACTAAGCCGGCTCCTGTGCGGTAAGCACCTTTGCAGACAAGAAGTGGTGCGCCTCGAAAAATGTGCGAACCAGCCCATATGAGTACTCGGCCAAAGTTGTATTTGTGTCCGTCTGCAGGTCTGTTGGGGATAATGCTTTTGCACTGCTTTTTTTCTATGCTTACTATTTCCATGATTTCGTCCGCTTTGAACAAGGTGGTTTGTTCCATTGGTGTTGGTAGGTTTGTTTTTTCCAAGTTTATTGTACTGGAGAATGGGGGAAATGTTAAAAAGATAAATGGTAATTGCTCACAGCTTTGCCACACTCATGTTCCGACGCTCCAGAGAGAGATTTTGACGGGGATCTTTAACAATCTGTAGAGGGGCATCGGAGCTGTCCTCCGTGTACAGGTTCTTGTGAAAAAATGCCGTTGAAACGGCATTTTTTCACAAGAACCAAAGACTGGAAGAATACGTCTTAGTATTTGGCTTCAGAAAAAGTGCTTCGTTGGAGTGGCAGTGCTGTGAGCAGTTACGATATATAGGAGATTTTATTGAGGGATTCGATGATTATGTTGTCGTTGACTAGTTGGTTAGAGATAGCTGTGCCGATGGATTTGAGAAGGGTCCAGTGCACTTGGCCTTGGGAGACTTTTTTGTCGGTTTTGAGTAGGGGGAGGATTGTTGCAGGATCGGCGTGTGTTGAGGTGGTAGGGAGTCCCACGTTTTGGAAGCCGGTGATGATAGATTGAACATCATTTTCACTGATAAGACCTGAAAGATGGCTGATCCATGCTGTGACAACTGTGCCGATGGCAATGGCTTCACCATGGGTGTAATGAGAAAAATTTGTAGAAGATTCTAGAGCATGTCCAATGGTGTGGCCGAGGTTGAGGAGTTGTCGTACACCTTTTTTCTCATGTTCGTCCTCTTCCACGATTGCAGCTTTGATTTCACAACTGCGTTTTACTAGGTTGAATAGTTGCTCTTCGTTGAGTTGATTAGGAGGGGTTGTGGAAAATGTTTCCCAGTAGTTTTTATCTCTGATTAGTCCGTGTTTTAGACATTCAGCGTAGCCGGAAAGGAGTTCACGGTTAGGGAGTGTTTTTAATGTGGAAATTTCTGCAAGAACGGCAATTGGTTGGTGAAAAGAGCCAACCATGTTTTTTGTTTGGGCAAAATCAATGCCAGTTTTTCCTCCTACACTCGAATCAACCTGCGCAAGCAGTGTGGTTGGTAATTGAATGAAATTGATCCCACGAACAATAGTAGCTGCTGCAAACCCTGCCATGTCTCCAATCACTCCACCACCTAACGCGATAATAATATCATTACGCTCTATGTTGTTTTGTAATAAAAACTTCCAGATATGTTGGAGTTGTTCGATGTTTTTTGATGCTTCTCCTGCAGGCACTATATGCTCGTGGAATTCTATAGTTTCTTGATTCAGAATTGATGTAATTTTGTTGCAATACAGTGGATGGACGTTGCTGTCCGTAATAATGAATGCTCGTTGTTTGTTGTTTATGTATTTGGGTAGTTGTAGATATACGTCAAAGCCGATTGTGATTGGATAGCTTTTTGTTTTTTTATCGATGATTATGGGGATTGTGGTTTCGGGTTTATTCAAGATGGCCTCCTATGAAGTTGATATATCCTCTGATAAATTCATCGATTGGGGTAGCTTTTTTTCCGGCGAGTTGCACGATTTCAGGGAGAAAAAAACCATTGCCGCAGGCGATTGCAAGTTTTTTTTCCGGTAGGAGAAGGACTTCACCGGGTGTGTGTGTGTTCATCGGGATGTCTTCTGTGAGCACTTTTCCTGTATGGATTGTAATTTGCTGTTTTCGTTCCGTCCAGGTTGTCCATGTTCCTGGCCAGGGGGTGTAGGCTCGCATTTCGCATTCAATTTCATTTGCAGTTTTGTTCCAGTTAATTTTTCCATCAGCTCTGGTTAGCAGTTTGGTGTTAGTAGCCTGATTATTATCTTGGGGTTTTGGTGTTATTTTTTTTTCTATCCAGAGAGGAATAGTTTTTATCAGTAGACGGGCTCCTAGTTCAGCTAGCTTTTCTTCAAGTGTTTCTCTGGTTTCTGTTGGGTTTATTGCTAATTCATCCATTGTTAGGATTGGACCGGTGTCCATTCCTTCATCCATGAGCATTATTGTAACACCTGTGGTGGGATCATCGTTTACTAGAGTAGCTGCTATTGGGGAAGCTCCCCGATGTTTTGGTAGTAAGGATGCGTGTACGTTTAGGCATCCTTCTGGAGGAATGTCGAGAAGACGTTTTGGGAGAATTTGACCATAAGCGGCGACGATAATGAGGCTTGGTTGGAGTGATTCAAGTGTTTGTAGAAACTGTTCATCCCTCACTCTTGCAGGTTGTAGAATGTTTTCGGGTGGGATATTTTTTGCTAGTGCTAAGGTTTTTACTGGTGGGGGTACTGGTTCGGTGGATCGTTTCTGAGGCTTGTCTGGTTGCGTTACTATTGTAGAAGGAGCATACGAAGTGAGTAATAAACAGTCCAGAATGTGGGCGGCAAAGGATGATGTTCCAAAGAAGATGATGTTATGTTTCTGCATAGCGGCTCTTGATTTCTGTTTGTACAACGTGTACAATTAAGTGAATTTTCTCTAATTACCATAATACAGCGAGAGAAACACAATGAAAAACTCGACTACTGAAAACAACATATGTTCATTCTGTGGTAAAAATTCTGAGGTCGTTGGTTCCTTGGTTAAAGGCTGGAAAGCCTCGATCTGTGCCAACTGCATTTTGGTTTGTAACCAGCTTGTTAACGAAAAGTGGTTTAGCAAGCCTACTGATACGATTAAAGGTACTCGTTCACCGAAGCTACCGAAACCCAAAGAGATTTTTAAATTACTCAATGAATACGTGATTGGGCAGGATGAAGCAAAAAAAGTGTTATCTGTGGCTGTCTATAATCACTATAAACGTGTTTTTACTACGAAAGGTAAACAGCTTGGCGGCGATGTTGAAGTTGATAAAAGTAATATTTTGTTGATCGGACCTACAGGGTGTGGAAAAACGCTGTTGGCGAAAACGCTTGCAAAGATTTTGGATGTTCCTTTCTCTATCGCTGATGCAACGGCGCTTACTGAAGCTGGTTATGTTGGTGAAGATGTGGAAAATATTTTATTACAACTGTTGATTTCTGCCGAAGGTGATGTGCGGAGAGCGGAAAAGGGCATTATCTATATTGATGAAATTGATAAAGTTGGACGCAAAAGCGATATGCCCTCAATTACTCGTGATGTTTCCGGTGAAGGCGTACAACAGGCGTTGCTGAAAATTCTTGAAGGAAACATTGTTAACGTTCCTCCTCAGGGTGGGAGAAAACATCCTCAACAGCAATTTATTCGTATGGATACAAAAGATATTCTTTTTATCTGCGGCGGTGCTTTTGAAGGACTGGATAAGGTTATTGAACGTCGACTCAAGGGAGCTCAGTCTATTGGTTTTGAATCAGTGGCAGCGGAAGCAAAGGCTCAGAAAACTATTTATAGTGCAATTGATTACGATGACCTCCTCCACTACGGTATGATTCCTGAATTTTTGGGTAGACTACCTATTGTGTCGGTTCTTGAGAATCTCGATAAAGCCGACCTCAAGAGAATTTTGACAGAGCCTAAGAATGCGCTGTCGAAACAGTATCAGAAATTGTTTATATTGGATGGTGTCACGCTTGAATTTGCACCGGATGGTATAGATGCTATTATTGATTTAGCGATGAAGAAAAAGACAGGAGCGAGGGCTCTGCGAAGCGTTTTGGAACGGATTCTCCTGGAAGTAATGTTTTCGATTCCTGATGAACAAAAGGGGCGGGCATCGTGTTTGGTTACGGCGGATGTGGTTTTGGGTAAAGAGAAATTACGTATTGATAAAAAGGCAGCATAATAGCTATGAAAAAAAAACAAATTCGATTAGTTTCGCAGATTGTAGGGGTTTTGGTGATTACTTCAATTTTGATTGTGTCACTGCTTCCGTTTCTGCAGTGGTTGTCGACATTGGGTAAGTAGTTATAACGGTTTTTAAAAAAACAGCTTTTACGATAGGTATCGTGGGAGCTGTTTTTTTGTACTTATTAAGATGCGGTTTGTTGGTATATCTGAATGGTACAAAACTCCTTGGTCGGCTAGCCGAGCATTGTCCGTAGGCGGACAACTGTCACAGTGGAAAGTAACAGTTTTCCCACCGTTGTGTAAGGATTCAGTTATAAAAGAGTTAAAGGGATTTCTGTTCGATGCTTTTTGCAGGGCGAATATCAATGTGTACCGATCTTTTTGAGGGGATAAGTGGAGACTGGCTTTGATGTGTTTGACTGTTGGTTTGGCTTGATTGGGTGTTGTTGACGTCGGAGGTGTTAGCAAAAAGTTGGGGATTGGTTTCTGCGATCTCGTTTTTCCGCTGGAGAATTTTTTTTAGTTCCTTTTGCGCTTCTTGGGTCTTTATGATGTAGCTATAGGTGAAAAGGAAGCCATAGCCAATGGTGCAAATGAATGCAATGAGTCCAAGCACTTGCATAAGTTCGGAGAGAAAATATCCACTGAGAATGATAATTCCAACAATGGTTTGTATGATGCTTTCGCTAATTTGTTTTATACTTTGAGGATTTTCAAAGGTGATGATGACTTTATTTTTAATTAATTCGGCCAAACTTACGAGTCCCGAGGTGATCATAATTGCTGATGAAAGAGTTAGTAGAATGTGATTAAAGGAGAGCTTTGGGAAGGCATTATTTTTTAGAAAACCCATCAATGTTAGTGCTAGTAACAGCATTGTTCCCAATGCTTTTACGGTACGGAGTATTTTTTTGTACTTTGGTTTGTTTGAGAGCAAAGAGAGCGCACTGGATGACCCAAAGAAGAGTAAGGTGATGATTGGTAAAACAAAGACACCAAGTTCTTTCAAGAGGAATATTGGTTTTTGGTTGATAGGATTCCAAGTTATGAAATATTGAGAGGGTAATGAAGGGGAAAATATGAAGATAACATCAAATAAAATGAAAGCTGCAATCAGAAGAACAATGTCCAGCAATGGGATTTCTTTTTTCATGTGTTTTGTTTCAATTTACTGCGATTAAATAATATGAATTCTTTCGACAGTTTTTTGTTCTTGGAGTCGGGTTATAAAACCTACACCTTCAAACATTTTTATGAACAGTGGGGTGAACAATACAACAGCCCAAATCCAAAAAGAAGCAAAAAATCGAAGTGTCAGGAATGCCGAAAAGGCATATAGATAAGGTAAATAAGGAACCCATGGTTGGATAAATCCTGAGACTTTTTCCATCAATGAGTTTTCAATTAGCCCTACAATGGTTGATGTTTTTGGATCTGCGTTTGGTTGAGAAAATGATTGTAAAATACTTTTTTCAGTTTGTTCTATTATCAATTCTTTGGTTTGTTTCTGGGTATCTTGGATGCCAGGTATATCAGAAATAAATGAAAAATTGCCATCAGCTCCTGATGAAACACTTTCAGCAATTTGTAACACAGTAGTTTGTTCATTAATAGTCATGGTTTTTCCAAACATTACACTTGCTACTGTTGCGCTTGTTTGATGAATGATGGGTTTGAGAATTGCTTCTTGTATGTTGGTTTCCTTGGTTATCTGAAAGGAAAGGATGCCGACAATAACACTGAGCACAATAAAGAATGGCGCTAATGCAGATGGAAGCACATGTGACGGTGCAAATCGAATGTAATTATTGGTAATACTTCGCAATCTTCCTGCAAAAGCAACACAGGCAAAGAAGAATAGAATCGTAGTAATACTTGTGATTATGAGATTTGTTGACGGTGCAGTGAGTGTCGTTAGGGCAAGTAAAAGTGACGTAGTTACGATAATCCATTTTTCTTCTATGCCGAGAATGAGAAGGGAAAATGATGCTAAGAAAAATGTGAGCCAGAGAGAGATAAGCACAAACGAAAACGTCATATTAATAATTGAAGTTCCTGGTGTGATAAGCATTGCCAATGCTTTACTCAGCATAATCCAAAAACATCCGGTAAAAAACAGAATAATCAGAACAATAATACTTATTTTTCCCCAAGGTTGTTCGGTTACGGAGACAGATACTGCTGTTTCTTTATTTTGTGCTTGTTGTAGAACAAAAGGATTTTGATTTTCCATGAGTGCCTTTGTGTTTTGCTTTATTGTATATCGAGGGAGATGGAGTAGCTAGTGTTTTGAGTGGTAATTATTTACATTACTTTGTTAGTTGAGGTTGTTTATAGGTTATTTGATAGAGCGTGATTCTTGGCCAAGCATTGGAAGTAGCTTCGAAATGTGTGTCAATATTTATTGACCAGGTGTTAAGTTGTGTAAGCATAATGCTTTCTTGGAACAAATGGTCTTTTTTCAATTCAAGAAAATCATTGAATTCGGGACCCTCTGGGAGTGCTAGATAGCTTGGTTGTTTTTCTAGGATATATGCAGACATTGTTTTGTTTATTAAGTTCGTTTCACAGCCTTTTTGTCCAATCAGGCAGCCTAAGTCCAGAATATTTCTTTTTCCGAAATAGCCAATGGCGCCGATATCGAAGGCTGCAACAGTGGTATTTTCTGGTAAGGTTGTTGCAATAAATTCGCCAGCTTTTCTGTGTACAAGATTAATATGATTAACAGATTGTGTATATGTAGTTTGCCAAAATTTTACACTGATTAATTGAGTAGTTATTAGAAAAATACCTATTAGGGTGAGCAACGGTATTTTGTATGACTGAACATTCTTGAATTGTAGAATACCTATTAAGCCGGTACTGAAAAGAAACCAAAATAGCCATATATTAAGGAGTTGGTATCTCCCTGCATTTCCTGCAGCGGGAAGAATGATGAGATAGAGTAGGTTGTGGCAGATTCCCCATGAAATAACCAATAAAAATCCTAGTCTCATAGAAGTTGTTGGTGATTTCTGTTTCCAGAGAATGGTAATACCTACTGTACTGACTAGAAAAGCCAGAAATAAAAACAAAAAAATCAGGATATATGAATTGCCACCAAACAGTACTTTTTTCGCTACTTCACTAAGCCAAAATTGAAAGTAACGCTTGTATACTTCTGTTACTTGTCCGTTGCCAACGAATAGCCATCTTTTTCCAGCAAAAGTAGAGGGAAGAGGCGATTTTGCTATTGCTAAATTAAAAACTATTTCTCCGAGAAAGAGCATTAATGCAGGTAAAACAATAGCCAAAAGTGTTTTTATTTTACGATGCGGTTGGAATACATAAAATGTTGTAATTAGGGTAAGGAGTACGATGCCTTCAATTCTTGTGAGTATGGTGAGTCCTAAGAGAATACTTGCAAGGAGGTGTTTTTCTTTTAAAAAAGTGACGATTGACCAGATACCTAAAGCCAAAAAGAGGATAGTTTCCAATCCTGAAAGAGCGTGGAATTGTAGAAGTCCTGTTGTGCCAATAAGTAGTGCTGGTGCATATGTGTAGTTTTTCCAGTGTACAGGATAAAGGACTAAGCTGAGTTGATGGGTTCCTATCACTAGCATCACAAGAGACATACTACCAATAAATAGCGATGAGAAAGCAATTTTTCCTGTGATTCCATAGATGAGGGTAAGGAGAATGACCCACAATAGGCTGGTGGTGCCATGGCTGGGAATAGGAGGGTTAAAGGAAAATACTTTTTGTTCAATAAGGTTTCTTGCAAATACGGCATGTATCCAGGAGTCGTCGAAGGGAAAACCTAGGGGAGTAATCTGTACTGTTTTTACAATATACACTAGCGAAACTATGCTGGTTATCATTACCAAGCAGATCGTGGTTACTAGTTGAAAGTGTTTTTTTATAGCAGCAATGTAACCGTGTTTACTGAATTTCATAGATAACATCTTTTCTTTCTACAATTATTTTCCAACCTTTTTGTTCAGCGATTTTTTTTAGGTTGCTATTGGGATTGAATGCTATTGGTTGATCGACAAGTTCAAGAAAGCTGGCGTCTGATTCTGTATCCCCGATACCTACTGACCCGAAGAGGGGAAAGTTGTGTTGTTCGCAGTATTGTTTGAGAATAGTTTGTTTGTCTTTTGCTGGCTCAAGAAGGATATCACCTGTGTAATAGCCATTGGTAGTTTCAAATGTTGTTCCAATGCAATGTTCGAAATGCCAGTATTCGTTGAAGGCTTTGACGATTTCCATTGGTGAACCGGAAATAGTGATGAGGATGAAGCCTTTTTCGTGAAGGTCTTTGATGAGATCCCTAGTATAACGATATACTCTTTGTTTATGTATTTCTACGATGTAGCGACTTACTTTTTCCACGTCGATTTTTTTGCATCCAGTGATGTGTTTTTGGTAGACATCGACTACTTGGCTGATGAATTTTTCGTATTGCCCTTGTCGATTTATCCAAGCTTTGTAATCCTGATCTATCTCGTTTTGGGCCTCTTTGGGAAATATCTGTTGCTCTACAAGCTCATAAATCAACTCTACTCCCAAGCTACTTCGGAAGAGTGTCCCATCGATATCAAATATGGCAAGCTTTTTTGTATGCATGGCTCTAAGTATAGCATTTTATGCAAATTTTAAATCAAACCAAAAGGGTGTATTCCTTTCACTACTTGACTTAAGTACAGAAATAGGGTACTATGGAGTGATCATAAAAAAGAAACAAATACCATGAATACAAAAGATTATCAGCAAGCGATTGCAGTTTTGCAAAAAGCCGGTGTAAAAGTTAAAAAAGGTGAAAAGGGTGCGGAAGAACAGGGGGAGTTGATAGAGTTTACCGTCAATAATATGGAAAAAATGAAATCAGTAAAGAATCCTGTTCGCTATCTCGATGAGAAAATAACTTTTTTGGAAGAGTTGTATGGGAAGGAAATTTGGAATAAGAGTAGTTATCTTGATCCGTTGTTGATGGCAGATAGCCATAAGGCAGGTATTTTGAAAACGTTGAGACAGGATGCAGTAAGTGGGAGAGGCAAGAAAATTTAGTTTTACTCCTTGGGGAATTCGGGTGATAGTATTAAGAAAGAGCCGTCAGTACGATGGCTCTTTTGTATATAGCCTATGTTTTTGCTAGGGCATCTTTGATGAAAGAAATTACGTTGACTGGAGTGGGGTCGATATTGTGCAATAGACCGAGATAAAAGCTGGTGCACATACCGAGGTACACAAGATAGAAAAGCTGGGAAAGTTTTGAAGAGCCTTGAGCGGAGACTTCTTCAAAAGGAAGATTTCTTTGTTGCCAGATTTCTTTCATGATGTTCCACCGTGTTGTATTGCGGGGATGTTCAAACGATGAGCGAAGGGCAAGCATGAATACGTTGTCACCAAGTGGTGTTGGAAATTCATATCCAACAAGGGCGTTATGGTTACATTCAGGAATAGTTTCGAAGGATGTGGTGTGTTTGCCTGTTTCACTGATGTCTTGTTTCCAACGAAGTGCGATAGATGCTGTTAGTCCGCTGCCGTGAACAATGGGTATGTGCTGTTTAATTTTTTCAGCGAGCTGTAATGGGAGTGGAGGAGTATCCGTGGTAAGCTCTGGATTCCACTTTGTGTAACTGTCGGTTATCAGCTTGATTGATTCGTTGATGTCTTCGCGTGAGAATGTGATGAGGTTTAATTTTTCAAGTATGCCTAAAATGGCGGTAATCATTACTCCTGAGTTTACTCTTGGCTGTCCACAATGGCTTTTGTAATTGATTTTAAAAAAAGGGATTTGGTTTTCTGTAGAGAGTTTTTCTAATTCTCCACCACTGCTGAGTGTGATAATAGAGGCATTTCTTTTTCGAGCTTCGTGAAAACAGGCTAACGTTTCTTCGGTTCCGCCAGAGAAACTACAGGTAAAGACCAATGAATGCTCGTTTACAAAATTTGGAAGAGAATAATCACGAAGTGTGATCATTGGCACTGAAAGTTGGTCTGCAACCAAGGCTCGAACGAGATCGGCGCCGATGGCTGAGCCACCCATTCCACAGAAAACAATGTTGTGAATATTTGATATGGTGTTTGTGTATTGCCACTGTTCTATGTCTAAAAGGGTGGATGTCATTTGATCTGTGTAATGGGCAAGATCAAGGTGCATGTTAAGTGTATCGAGCTTGAGTTGTACCATGGTAAGTAATTTCCTAAACCGTTTTTTATTGAAAATGGTTGCTTAGATCAATTATTTTCTTGTATTGATTATTCTGCAGAATTTTCTTTTACCAACTTGAAGAATTTGGTTGTGTTCAATTATTACTTGGTGATTTTCATCAACTATTTTTTCTTTGTTGAGTGAAACGGCTTTTTGATCAATCATGCGACGGGCATCGCTTCGACTTGAGCATAGCTGGCATTCCACGAGTAGGGTGATTATGTCCGTTGTTGTATGGTTTATCACGATTTCGGGGATATCATCGGGGATTTCGTTTTTCTGAAATTGTTGGATAAACGCTTGATGTGCCTGCTCAGCAGCTTCTTGGGAATGATATTGTTGAATAAGCTGTTTCGCAAGGGCAATTTTTATATCACGGGGGTTAGTGCCATTGTTAAGATTTTGTTTGTGTTGTTCGATTTCTTCTGTCGAAATAGTAGAGGCCAGTTCGAAATAGCGGATGATCAGTTCATCAGGGATCGACATCGTTTTTCCGAACACTTCTTTTGGTTCTTCGGTGATGCCTATGTAGTTGTTGAGTGATTTACTCATTTTTTCTTTGCCGTCGAGACCTTCGAGGATGGGGACGGTGATCACATCTAGAGGTGGTTGCCCGTAGAATTCTTGGATATCACGACCAACGAGCATGTTGAACAACTGGTCCGTTCCACCAATTTGGATATCTACTTTGAGTACAACACTGTCGTAACCCTGCATCAATGGGTAGAGGAATTCCACCAGGGAAATATCTCTTCCCTCTTTGAATCGATTTTTAAAATCTTCGCGTTGGAGGAATTGCGCAACGGTTTTTGCGGAAGTTATTTTGAGGATTTCATCAAACGAAAGATCTTTATACCATTCGGAGTTATAACGAATTTCCAGAGTGCTGATATCCAGAATTTTCCCTGCTTGTTGCAGGTAGTTTTTCATGTTTTCTTCAATTTGCTCAGTTGTGAGCATATTTCTGGTGTGTGATTTTCCTGTTGGGTCACCGATTTTTCCTGTGTAATCGCCGATGAGTAGAATGGCCGTATGTCCGAGATCTTGGATTTCTCGGAGTTTTTTTAAAGGAACGGCATGGCCGAGGTGCAGGTCTGATCCACTGGGATCAATGCCAAAATAGGCTCGGAGTTTTTTTTCGGAAGCCAGTTTCTTTTCCAAGGATTGTTTCGATATAACAGTATCGATGCCACGGCTGAGAAATTTTGTGATTGATGCACTCATGATTTACGCTTTCTTTTTTGCTTCATGTTTGTGTTTCCAGAATTCGTAGATGGGGGGAAGTAAAGAGAGGAAAATAATGGCGATAACTACCAAGGTGAAGTTGTGTTTTACAAATTCAAGGTTGCCAAAAAGGTATCCAGCGATAGTAAAAAGGGTTACCCAAGCTGTCCCACCTGCGATATTGTACAGTGCGAATTGTCGATAGCTCATGGTTCCCACTCCCGCCATAAATGGAGCGAACGTGCGAATGATCGGTACAAAGCGAGCAAGGACGATGCTCATTGGGCCATATTTTTCATAGAATTTTTCAGTGCGGTCGAGGTATTCTTTTTTGATAAATTTTGAATTTTTCTTGTTGTAGGCTTTCTTACCAAGATAATGTCCGATTTGATAGTTTACAAAGTCTCCTCCGATAGCTGCAATGAGAAGAATAATTAGTAATAGGGCAATGTTGAATGAACCCGTTGCAGCCAGTGCTCCTGCAGCGAAGAGTAGTGAATCACCAGGTAGAAATGGGGTAACTACAAGGCCTGTTTCGCAGAAGACGATGATGAAGAGAAATACATACGTCCAAAGGCCAAATTGTTCTATCACTGTATTGAGGTGTTTGTCTAAGTGAAGGAAAAGGTCTATTGCTGTAGAGAAAAAGCTCATACATTGTTCCTGTTTTGTTTATGATCTTTTACTACAATACAACAAAAACAGATAGTTGGGAATTGGTTGTCAGGGCGGTTCTGCCGTCGGTATGCTATAGTAGATAATAAGTATTGATACTTTAATTATGGCTCATCCACGCTCTTCTCATGTGTTTTGGGGTATTCATTATGCACGTGATTACTTTGCTCATGTGTTTTGGTGGAGTGTATTTTATCTGAGTGTGTTTCTAGGATTTTATTTTGTTGTTATGGTACTGTTGACGATTTCTCGTACACTAGATTTTCTTGATATTTCTCCTTGGGTTCTTTGGAGTAGCTTTGTTTTTAGTACTTCTTTAGGTGTTGTTGTTGCTTGGCGTATATGGCAGAACATGTTGGAGAAGAGGCCAAAAATTCTTTGTACTGATAGTTCGTTTGTTTTTTCTCTGTATGATTTTGAAGAAAAACAATTTACAGGGGTGGTTATTCCGTGGGAAAAAATTTCTGCTTTGAAGTTTTCATCAGTTACGAATAAGCAGAAATTTGATGCTCCAGATACTAAGCTCTCTATTTACTTTCATGATGAAGAATATGGAGGAAAAGAGGAATTTTGGTTTCACCTGTTTTCATTTGAACATCCCAAGAAGATTGTACAGTTGGTGGTTAACGCGACTGCAGACGTTGCAAAAATAGATCAAAGTGTCGTACACTACTTATCCTAGATATTCTTTATTTTTTCTTGAGGGAGGATTCCATGGCTCAACGTGCTATCCGCGAGTGTCACGCCAAGAAATTGCTTGCAACGTATTTGACCGAAATTTCTGGTGGTAAGTTTGCTTACGAGGGCAAAATTGTGCTGGTTGACGGGCAGACTGATTTCGAGGCAGTAAAACGGGATAATCCCTGGTTGCTCACGGATAAGCTTGTTGTAAAACCTGATCAATTGGTTGGTAAACGTGGGAAGAACAATTTGTTGTTGCTCAATGCAACCATAGATGAGGCGCATGCTTTTATTTCAAGTAATCTCAATAAAGAGGTTACTATCGGCACTACCACAGGTGTGCTTACTCATTTTGCGATTGAGCCGTTTATCCCTCATCAGCAGGAAGAGGAATATTACATTTCTATCACCACTGAAAGAGACAAGGATGTTATTGCATTCTCCACGCAGGGTGGTGTTGAAATTGAAGACAATTGGGAACACGTGGTGAAAATTCCTGCGCCGATTGGACAGGAACTTTCCGTTGATAGTGTTAGAGGATATTTCCCTGCATCTCTTGCGGAAGATAGAAAACAGGCTGTGGCTGAGTTCACTGTTGTTCTCTATAAGCTTTTTGCTGATCTTGGTTTTACGTTTATCGAGGTTAACCCTCTCGTGTTGACTGGTGGAAAGTTTTATCCGCTTGATCTCAAGTCTCGTTTGGACGATACTGCGGCTTTTGAACAGGCTAAAAAATGGGGTAATCTTGAGTTTCCAGCTCCCTTTGGACAGAAGCTTTCTGCTGAAGAGGAAGCGATCAAGAGACTTGATGAAAAGAGTGGCAGTTCATTGAAACTTACTGTATTGAATCCAAAAGGACGTATCTGGAGTTTGGTTGCTGGTGGTGGTGCGAGTGTCGTGTATGCTGATACGATTGCGGATCTTGGATTTGCTAATGATCTTGCTAACTATGGCGAATACAGTGGTAATCCGAAAACGGATGAAACGTATGAGTATACAAAGACGGTTCTTGATCTTATGACTCGGGAAAAGGATGTGCAGGGTCGCTCGAAAGTTCTCCTTATTGGTGGCGGTATTGCGAACTTTACTGATGTGGCGAAGACCTTTACTGGTATTATTCAGGCGTTAAAAGACTACCGTCAAAAGTTGATTGATACTAATGTAAAGATTTATGTGCGTCGTGGTGGGCCGAACTATCAGGAAGGGTTGAAAAAGATGAAGAAGTTGGGGCAGGAGCTTGGCGTAACGATTGAGGTGTATGGACCTGAGACACATATGACGAAAATTGTGAGTATGGCGTTGGCTTCGTAAGAAATTCCCTTAGGGACGGCGTGGGTGTTGAACCCCCTAAATCCCCCTTCTCAGGGGGACTTTGAGAGTGTTGTATTATGAGCATTAAATCGCAAACAATTTTGTTTTGGGATGAGGTCGTGAGTGGGATTACTCATGGTGCTGGCGCTGTGCTTAGTCTGATAGGAGCATCGGTGTTGGTTACTCTTGCTGTTTTGACAGGGAGTGTCTGGCATATTGTAGGGTGTGTTGTGTATGCAGTTACGTTGGTGTTGTTGTACTCTTCATCAACGATGTTGCATAGTTTTCCTTGGCCAAAGGTGAAGCGGGTGTTTCAGGTGATTGATCATTCGGTGATTTTCGCGTTTATTGCTGGAACATATACACCGTTTCTTTTAGTTAGTGTGCAGGGGTATCTTGGATGGGGTTTGTTAGTTTTCCTCTGGTGTATAGCGCTGTTTGCAATTCTGGATAAGATTTTGAAAGCAGCTATCTGGAAAAAGGTTTCCAATATGCCATTGCTTTATCTGTTGATGGGCTGGGTTGCAATTTTTGCGATCAAACCGATGTATGCTTCTTTGTCGCCGATTGGGATGTTGTTGGTTTTTCTAGGCGGGTTGTTTTATTCGTTTGGGGTGATTTTTTTCAAATGGGAAAAGTTGCCGTTTAATCATACGATTTGGCATAGTTTTGTCTTGGTGGGGAGTATTTTGCATTATTTTTCGATTGTGTTTTTTGTTTTGCCGGTGCGGGTTTAGAGAGCTCAAAGCTAAAGGGGTAATTTAGTGTTAAGAACATTTACTAGGGTTGCAACTTCTTTAGAAATGCCTTCTAAACCTCATTTGGATGTAGTTAGAAGAGGGGGAAATGTTTTTATTTCTGATCGTGCTGCAGACATATTAGCTTCTTCAGCTCCTCAGAGAATTGAGCAACGTATTGCTCTTCAATCGCTTGGACTGTGTAGGTTGCCTACTTTAGTTTTGAGCCCGCGGGAGCTGCGCTCTGTAGACCAGGCTTTTGTTCTTCAAATGTTTGCAGGGTTAAATGCTGCAGTTAGGGAGCTTGGTTTACCACACCACCCTGACTTAATTATTAGAACTGCTTGTTTGGGAAAAGCAGTGGATCAAGCCTCTTTATTGGTGCATGATGTTACTGGCACTCCAGTTTGTACTTACCTTGGGACGAGAGAAGGTTCAGATAAAACTACAGGTAATACAATCGAAGGTTTTATTCAGGAAATGCATCGTAGAGGTGATACTTGGATTTTAATGCATCCTGATCACATTGATCTACAGCGCGCTGCAATTCATGGTCGCGCAGCGTTTTCTAATTACTCTTGTTCAGAGGAGCTGATTATTGGTACTGGTGTTCCTCATGCCAGAAAACTTGAGGAAGGGAGTGAGGGTGTTACAAGAGTGAGGTGTGTAGGGCTCAATAGTGATTCTCTTTTTGGTACAGTCAGTGTTTGGGGGCAAAATGAGCATATGAAACGTGCTGCATCGGAGCTATTTGTTAATGCACGTGCGGCGGGTGCCTTGAGGGAATCTTTACGTTGGGTACGAATGGTGTTAGATGAGAGGCTTAGACCCAAGAGATGTATTTCGTCTGTTATAGAGTTTAGAATGTACAAGATTGATGATCCTAGTTCTGTTCATGTTATGGATGTAAATTTTACATAATAATTTCATATTTATAGGAGTATTTCTGCATGCAGAATTACGAACTCTTCAATCGCAGTACCCGTTCGATTGTGTATGGACTTCAAGCGAATGCAATTCAGCGGATGCTGGATTTTGATTTTGTGTGTAAGCGTGAGACGCCTTCTGTGGCGGCGATTATCAATCCTACCCGTCGCGGGTTTCATAAGGTGTTTTGGGGCACGAAAGAGTTGTTGTTGCCGATGTATAAGACGATCAATGAGGCGGTGTTGGCTCATCCTGAAGTGGATGTCGTGGTGAACTTCGCATCGTATCGTTCAGCGTATCAGACTACAGTTGAGGCGTTGGAAGAGGCGAAGATTAGAACAGTGATTATTATTGCGGAGGGTGTTCCTGAGCGAAGAGCTCGTGAGTTGGTTGCTCTTGCGAAACAAAAGAACAAGATGATCATTGGACCAGCTACGGTTGGTGGTATCAAGGCTGGGGCGTTTAAAGTTGGTAATACTGCTGGAACTTTGGATAATATCATCGCTTGCAAGCTCCATCGTCCGGGTAGTGTCGGGTTTGTTTCCAAGTCTGGCGGGCTTTCCAATGAATCTTACAATATTATCGCTCGTAATACAGATGGTTTGTATGAGGGGATTGCTATTGGTGGAGACCGTTATCCTGGATCAACATTTATCGATCACGTTGTTCGGTATGAAGCTGATCCTGCGGTGAAGATGATTGTGGTGCTTGGTGAGGTTGGTGGTACTGATGAGTATGAGATCGTTGATCTTTTGAAAACAGGTAAGATCACAAAGCCTGTTGTAGCTTGGGTTACCGGTACTTGTGCTAAAGTATTTCCTTCAGAAGTGCAGTTTGGGCACGCAGGTGCGATGGCTTCTTCGGCTGATGAGTCTGCCGATGCGAAAAATAATGCTCTTCGTGCTGTAGGTGCGGTGGTGCCGAATTCTTTCGATGATTACGATCAAAAGATTCGCGAGACGTATGAAAAGCTCGTTGCTTCAGGTGTGATCATTCCACAGCTTGAACCTGAGATTCCCGTAATTCCTGAGGATTATGCAGCTCTTGTAAAAGAAGGTCGTGTTCGTAAGCCAACGAGTTTTATTAGTTCGATTTCTGATGATCGTGGTGAAGAGTTGCTTTACGGTGCGGAAAAAATGTCCGATATTGTTGAGCAGGATAAAGGTGTTGGGTATGTGATCGGATTGCTTTGGTTCAAGAAATCTTTACCTGCATGGGCAGTGAAATTTATTGAGATGACCTTAATCATCTGTGCTGATCACGGGCCTGCGGTTTCTGGAGCGCATAATTCTATCGTTGCCGCTAGGGCAGGGAAGGATATGATTTCTGCATTGGTTTCTGGTTTGTTAACCATCGGACCTCGATTTGGTGGGGCGTTGAATGATGCGGCGAAGTTCTTCCGTGAAGCGTGTGATGCTGGTCTTACTCCTGAGCAGTTTGTGGATGATATGAAGAAGAAGGGGATCAATATCCCAGGTATCGGGCATCGTATCAAGAGTGTGCAGAATCCTGATATTCGTGTGCAAGTGGTGAAAGATTTTGCGAAGAAAAATTTTGCTGCGACCCGTTATCTTGATTATGCTCTTGAGGTAGAGAAGTTGACGACTTCAAAGAGGAATAATCTTATTCTAAACGTTGATGGAGCTATTGCAGTTTGCTGGTTGGATATGATGAAGAGTATTCCGGAGTTTTCTGAGGAGGAGATTGATGAGGTGGCGAAGGGTGGGCGTTTGAATGCGATTTTTGTGTTGGCGAGGAGTATTGGGTTTATTGGGCATATTTTTGATCAGTATCGGTATGAGCAGCCTTTGTATAGGCATCCGTGGGATGATATTTTGTATCTGAAGTAGTTGTTTGGTGTTTGTGAGCCGAGGTTTTATTGCCTCGGCTTTTTTTATTTGGATGTGTTGGTGATTTTGTAGAGACATGGCATGACTTGTCTCGGGAGGTGCAGTTTTTTGAATCCTGCTGTTTGAGATCTTTATGCCATAGGTTGGTGTTCTTCCATCGTTTTCAACCTACTTTTTGTGCTTGGCAAAAAGGTAGCAAAAACCGCGTTACTTTTTTAATCTCAGGCAGTGGTGGGTAACGAAGAGGAAAAAAGTAACCAAAAGTCATCAGAGGGCGGGGTGGAGGTTGGAGACATCGGGCGTTGCGTTGGGGAATAACTTCCCTGATATGGGAGTGCTTTGCTCGGGATTATTTATATTTTCCTGCGTATGCTTTTTTTATGCGCTGCGGTTTGTTTTATTGTTGCTTTCGTTTTTGATGAGGCTGGTGGTGGGGGATTGTTTTTTTCTCTTGCTATTATCGCTTCACTCTTTACTATTAAGGTACAATCATCAATATTTTGTTCTTTTTTATTAAGCTTGCAAAGTTGTTGTCTTTGGTAACGAGTGTTGCTAAAGATTTTTTTGCTTGATTTACAATATATTTTCTAATCTATAAAGGCATTTCCCTATGGCTAAAGTCTATGTGAGAGATTTGGTATGTGGGCAGAAGGCGCAGGCGTTGTTTGTGTTGGCTAAGAAGGATTTACGAAAGACAAAAAACGGGGATCCGTATTTGTTGGTAACACTGGCAGATAAGACTGGGACGATTAGTGGGAATATGTGGTGGGCGGCGGGAGTAGAGCAGCTTTGGGATACGCTTGGGCAGGGGGATCTTGTGGATGTGAAGGTGGCGGTTGAAGAGTATAAGGGGCAGAAGCAGGTGAAGATTGAGGATATTTCCTGTTATAACGGTTTATATGATGCAGGGGATTTTATTGCTTCGGTTGAGAATAGAAAGGCGTTGTTGGAAGAGTTGCGTAGGATTATTTCTACGGTGAAGACTAGCTATTTGTTCAAACTCTTGCAATTGTATTTTGATGATCCAGTGTTTGTTGAAGGTTTTTCTACAGCTCCAGCTGCGAAGAACTGGCATGATAATAAGATTGGGGGTTTGCTGAAACATACGCTGAATCTTACGAAAATTTGTATCAGTGTTGCGAATCAGTATCCTGATTTTTCGATTGACCGAGATCTGCTTATTGCTGCGGCGATTTTGCATGATAGTGGGAAGATTCGGGAG
>Ga0194060_10000500_pt1 | contig 28333 bp, 27 predicted proteins | sample SepL225m_MetaG_FD_163427 | JGI IMG/M metagenome (GOLD analysis project Ga0194060, IMG submission 163427) | Anoxic zone freshwater microbial communities from boreal shield lake in IISD Experimental Lakes Area, Ontario, Canada - Sep2016-L222-5m | ecosystem: Environmental > Aquatic > Freshwater >...
CTCAGAACTCGACCCAAGCCTTTCAGCCCAGACCAGCAACCGTACCTTCGATTTCGGCACGACTACCCACCACCACCTCCAGCATCGCAAGCACCTACACCTATCGGTTGTTTGGTTTTTAAAGAACTTCCGCCCTTTCGGGCAGCTCCGCAATCAGCAGAGAAGGGAGATTATATGGGGGCTTTTCAGATGTGTAAACCCCTTCGCTCCTTTTTCTTTCCCTCCGTGCAGAAAGTGCTCCTGTCGGAGGCATCGTAGAATCCTTCGCCATGACGCCTTATGCCCTGATCCGACCACTTCTCTTCGCCCTCGATGCCGAGCGCGCCCATGACTTGACGCTTGGCCTTCTTGCTCTCGGCGACTCGCTCGGATTCCGCCATCCACGGCGTGCAAGCACCCGTCCGGTGAAAGTCATGGGGCTCGATTTCCCCAACCGCGTCGGACTGGCAGCGGGCCTCGACAAGAACGGCAGCGCTGTCGATGGGCTCGGCCGTCTCGGCTTCGGCTTTCTCGAGGTGGGCACGGTCACGCCGCGCCCTCAACCCGGAAATCCCAAGCCGCGTTTGTTCCGCTTGCCGGAGCAACAGGCGATCATCAACCGCATGGGCTTCAACAACGCCGGAATTGACGCGCTGAGCGCACGGTTGGCGCAGGTACGCTATCGCGGCATCCTCGGCATCAACATCGGCAAGAATTTCGATACGCCCATCGAGCGGGCGGTCGACGATTACCTGTTGTGTCTCGACAAAGCCTATCCATTGGCCAGCTACATCGCCGTCAATGTGTCCTCGCCCAACACCAGGAATCTGCGCCAGTTGCAGGGAGCCTCCGAACTCGACGCGCTGCTGGGCGCTCTGAAATCGCGTCAAACCGCCCTGGCCGACCGGCATGGCCGGTACGTTCCGCTGGCGCTCAAGATCGCACCCGACCTTGAATCCGTCCAGATCGCCGATATCGCCGACGCCCTCCGGCGACATCGCATCGACGCCGTGATTGCCACCAACACGACACTCGGGCGCGAAGGCGTCGAGACTTCGCCCCTTGCCGCCGAAGCCGGCGGCCTGTCGGGCAGCCCTTTGTTCGAAAAATCGACAGCGGTGATCCGCGCTCTTGCCACGGCCCTGGCGGGGGAGTTGCCCATCATCGCCGCCGGCGGCATTACCAGCGGCCAGCGCGCGCGGGCCAAACTGGACGCCGGCGCGGTCCTCGTGCAACTCTACAGCGGCCTGATTTATCGTGGCCCGAAGCTTGTAACGGAGTGCATAGACGCCACCGGCGCCTGAGCGCGGCACCTGCAATTCCGCCCCCTTGTACAAATACCGTTAAAAGCGAGATAATTTGATCTCCACCAATTATTGCGGAGACCTTGCGACTTTCTGCGGATCATGACCAGCTATCTTTTCATCGTGCTCGGTGCGGTACTCGTCAATAACGTCGTGTTCGTCCGCATTCTCGGCTTGTGCCCGTTCATGGGCGTCTCCAAGAAGCTCGAAACCGCCGCCGGCATGGGTGCGGCAACGACTTTCGTGCTGACCCTCGGCTGCGGCGCCAGCTTTGTCATCGACCGCTGGCTGCTGATGCCCAATCAGCTCGAGTATCTGCGCACACTATCGTTCATCGTCACCATCGCCGCCATCGTGCAACTGACGGAACTGGTGATCCAGAAAACCAGCCCGCTGCTGCACCAGGTACTCGGCATCTACCTGCCGCTGATCACCACCAATTGCGCCGTGCTCGGCATTCCGCTGCTCAACGTCAGCCTGCGCCACAACTTCCTCGAGTCGCTGCTTTTCGGCTTCGGCAGCGCAGTCGGCTTCACCCTGGCGCTGATCCTGTTCGCCGGTATCCGCGAGCGCCTTGAAGCCGCCGACGTCCCGATTCACTTTCGTGGCACCGCGATTGCCATGATTACTGCGGGCCTGATGAGCCTCGCCTTCATGGGCTTCGCCGGCCTCGACAAGTACAAATAGTTATGCTCGCAGCGATCCTGGTCATGGCGCTGGGCGCTGTCCTGCTGGGCGCCGCGCTCGGCTACGCGGCAGTGCGGTTTCGCGTCGAAGGCGATCCGCTGGTGGAAAAGATCGACGCCATATTGCCGCAGACGCAATGCGGCCAGTGCGGATTCGCCGGGTGCAAACCCTATGCCCGGGCCATCGCCAAGGGCGAGGCGGAAATCAATCAGTGTCCGCCGGGCGGCGACGAAGGCATCCACAAGCTCGCCGACCTGCTCGGCCGCGACTTCAAGTCGCTATCCGCCGAACACGGCATCGAAAAGCCGAAGTCCGTCGCCATCATCGACGAACAGGCTTGCATCGGCTGCACCTTGTGCATCCAGGCCTGTCCGGTCGACGCCATCGTCGGCGCCGCCAAGCAGATGCACACGGTCATCGCCAGACAATGTACCGGCTGCGAACTGTGCCTGCCGCCCTGCCCGGTCAATTGCATAAGCATGCAACCGATAGCCGAAAGTGCGGAAACCTGGAAGTGGAAATATCCCGCGTACAGGATCAATCCGGCGCCGCGGGAGGCCGCATGACGGTACTGCAGCGCCTCTTCAGCTTTAACGGCGGCGTCAAGCCGGCCTACAACAAGGAAGCTTCGACCGGGCTGCCCATTGCCATGGCGCCAATGCCGGCCCAGCTCGTGATCCCGCTGCATCAGAGCATCGGCGGCACGCCGCGCCCCCTGGTCGCCGCGGGCGAGTACGTGCTCAAGGGCCAGCGCATCGGTGGCGCCGACGGCGACGTTTCTTCCGCCGTACATGCCTCGACATCCGGCACGGTAGTCGCCGTCGAGATGCGCCTGATGCCGCATACCTCGGGTCTGTCAGCCCGGTGCGTGGTGATCCAGCCGGACGGCCGCGAAGAATGGATTCCGCGCCAGCCCTTCGACTACCGCGGCGCGACGCCTGAGCAAACCCGCGACTATCTGCGCGACGCCGGCGTGGTCGGTCTCGGCGGAGCGGTGTTTCCCAGCTACCTCAAGATCAATCCGGGGAAAAGCGGAAAACTGGATACTCTGGTGCTGAACGGTGCCGAATGCGAGCCGTTCATTACCTGTGACGATGTGCTGATGCGCGAGCGTGCCGCAAGCATCCTCAAGGGCGCCCTCATCATGCGCGAGATGCTTGGTGCGGCACGCGTGCTGATCGGCATCGAGGACAACAAGCCACAAGCCATCGCCGCCATGGAAGCGGCCGCCCGCGCAGCGAATGAGGAAGCCGGGCATCCGGCGATGCAAGTGGTGGCGGTGCCGACGCGCTATCCGGCGGGCGGCGCCAAGCAACTGATCCGGGTCCTGACCGGCATCGAGGTGCCGCACGGCAAGCGCTCGACCGACTACGGCGTACAGTGTTTCAATGTCGCCACCGCATATGCCATTTACGAAGCCATCGCGTTGGGACAGCCGCTGATCTCGCGCATCGTCACCGTCGCCGGCAATGTTGCCCGGGCGCGCAACTATGAAGTGCTGTTCGGCACCCCGATGCGGGATCTGGTAGATCTCTGCGATCCACGTCCCGACAGCGACCGCGTCATCATGGGCGGGCCGATGATGGGTCTGCTGATGCCCGCTGACAGCGTGCCCGTGGTCAAGGCCGCCAACTGCGTGTTGGTGGGATCGCCGAAATTGTTCCCGGCGCCGCCGCCCGAAATGCCCTGCATCCGCTGCGGAGAATGCGCCAAGGCCTGCCCCGCCGACCTGCAACCGTTCGAGCTGTACTGGTTCTCGCGCGCCCGGATCTTCGGCAAGGCGCAGGAATACCACCTCTTCGACTGCATCGAATGCGGTTGCTGTGCCTACGTCTGCCCCTCGCACATTCCGCTGGTCGATTACTACCGTTTCGCCAAGAGCGAAATCTGGGCGCGCGAAACCCAGAAGGAAGCTGCCGATGTGGCCCGCGAGCGCTACGAATTCCGCCTGCTGCGTGAAGAGCGCGACAAGCAGGAGAAAGCCGCCAAGCTCGCGGCGAGGACCGTGGCGGCGCGGGCGACCGCTGCCGCAGCCCTGGCCGCAGCAGAAAAACCCGTCATCACGGCGGCAGATGTAGCGAAGAAGGCGCTGATCACGGCAGCCCTGGAGCGCGCCCGCGCCCAGAAAGCCGGGGTACGCCAGGAAAACACCGGTAATCTGACGCCCGGGCAGCAGGCCGAAATCGCCGCCATCGAGGCGCGCCGCGCCGAGATTCGCGAAATGGCGAAGCCGCACCTGCGTCAGGACGACTGAATAAAACCGTGAACCCTTCGTGAACAATTCCCCCTACCTTCTCCAGCCCGCCAGTGTGCAGTCCGTCATGCTGCGCGTGCTGATCGCACTGCTGCCGGGCATCGCCGCTTACGTCTGGTTCTTCGGCGCCGGCATCCTGGTGCAGATCGGTCTCGCCTCGATCGCCGCGCTGGCGGCCGAGGCGCTCATGCTCGCGCTGCGCGGCAAGCCGCTGCAGCTGTTTCTCGGCGACGGCTCGGCGCTGGTCACCGCCTGGCTGATCGCGCTGAGCTTCCCCTCGATTGCGCCGTGGTGGCTCACCGTGTCGGCCACCCTGCTCGCCATCATTGTCGCCAAGCATCTGTATGGCGGACTGGGGCAGAATCCCTTCAACCCGGCCATGGTGGCTTTCGCGCTGATGATCGTTGCCTACCCGCAACTCATGTCGCAGTGGCCGGCAGCCGGGGCGACCGACTTCGCGATGCAATGGCAGGCGATTTTCGGCAGCCGCATGATCGATGCCATCACCATGGCAACACCGCTCGACGCCGTGCGCACCGCCTTGCATGCCGCGGACGCCAACACCACCGTCGCCGGCGTGCTGGCCGCCAATCCCGCCACAGGCGGAATCGGCGGCAAGGGCTGGGAATGGGTCGCGGCGGGCCATCTGGCGGGTGGCCTGTGGCTGCTGCGGCAGCGCATCATCACCTGGCACATGCCCCTGGCATTTCTGGCCGGGCTATGCCTTGTCGCCGGGCTGTTCAATCTGATTGACGGCGCACGCTTTGCCGCACCGCTGTTCCACCTCTTCAGCGGCGGCGCCATGCTCGGCGCCTTCTTCATCGTCACCGATCCGGTGTCCGGCGCCACCACGCCGCGGGGCAAGCTGATCTTCGCCGCCGGCGTGGCACTGCTGACCTGGATCATCCGCAGCTTCGGCGCCTATCCCGACGGCATCGCCTTCGCCGTGCTGCTGATGAACATCGCCGTGCCGCTGATCGACATGTATACGCAGCCGCCGGTGTTCGGGCACAAGGACGGGGAGGCGCGGTGAGCGAAACGACCGGCAACTTCGATCCGGTCGCGCCGCGCGAAGCCGGCGCCTTGCGCATTTCGCTGCGTACCGCCGCCATCATGCTGGCGTTCACCGTCGTATTCACCGCCCTGATGGCAGGTATCTACGGCGTCACCGCGCCGCTCGTCGCCGCCAGCGCCGAGAAGGAAAAGCTGGCGCTGATCGGCGAGGTACTGCCGTCCGCCCTCTACGACAACGCGCTGCTCGACGACTGGATCGAAGTGCCGCCGCTCAGGGACCTCGGCCTGACCGACGCCACGCGGCTGTATCGCGCGCGCAAGAACGGCGGGCCGGCGGGCCTCGTTTTCGAAGCCGCGGCAGCGGACGGTTATTCCGGCCGCATCGGCTTGCTGCTGGCGGTGCAGGCCTCCGGCGACCTGCTCGCCGTGCGCGTCACCGGACACCGCGAAACGCCTGGTCTGGGCGACTACATCGAACCGAAGAAGGACAAGAACAAGGCCCGGCCGTGGATCACCCAGTTCGACAAGCTCAGCCTGGCCGCGGTCACGCCCGAACGCTGGCGGGTGAAGAAGGATGGCGGCCGCTTCGACCAGCGCGCCGGGGCCACCATCTCGGCCCGCGCCGTGACCGGCGCCAGCGGTCGCGCCCTGGCCTGGGCGACAAACAATCGCGAACGCCTTTTTGCCGCGCCGAGCGGCCGCAAATTCGAATGAGGAGCCGGCAATGAACGGATGGCGCAGCATCGCCTGGAACGGGCTATGGAAGCAGAACACCGCCCTGATCCAGTTGCTCGGCATGTGCCCGCTGCTGGCGATGAGCAACAGCGTGGTCAATGGCCTCGGCCTCGGCCTCGCCACCGTCCTGGTCATGGCCCTGTCGAATCTCACCGTATCCGCGCTGCGCAGCCTGATCCCCTACGAGATCCGCATTCCGGTATTCATCCTGATCATCGCCGCGCTGGTGACCATCGTGGACCTGGCCATGAACGCCTTTCTCCACGACCTGTACCTGGTGCTCGGCATCTTCATTCCCTTGATCGTCACCAACTGCATCGTGCTGGCCCGGGTCGAGGCCTTCGCCGCCAAGAACCCGGTGCTCGCCTCCGCCGTCGATGGCGCCGCCATGGCGCTCGGCCTGACCTGGGTGCTCGCCCTGCTCGGCGCCATTCGCGAACTGGTCGGCACCGGCGCCCTGTTCGCCGGCATCGAGATGATCGTGCCGGCGGCCCATGCCATCCAGATCCTGTCGCCGGACTATCCCGGCTTCCTGATCGCCATCCTGCCGCCCGGCGCCTTCATTGCACTGGGCCTGCTGATCGCCGGCCGCAACTGGCTGGATGCCCGCGCCAACCGGCGCCTGCGCCTGCAGCGCGAACATGACCGGGGTGCTGCGGCGACTTCGGTGCCGGCATGACCCGGCAGCAGGTACGCGAGATGTTCTCGCGCTTCGCCGCGGCGAACCCGGAGCCGAAGGGCGAACTCCACTACGCCACGCCCTACCAGTTGCTGGTCGCCGTGGTGCTCTCGGCGCAGGCCACCGACAAGGGCGTCAATCGCGCCACCGGGCCCCTGTTCCGCGACTGCCCGACGCCGCAGGCAATGGTCGCGCTCGGCGAGGAAGGCATCGCCAACTACATCCAGACCATCGGCCTCTATCGCACCAAGGCAAAGAACGTCGCCGCCCTGTCGCGCCTGTTGCTGGAGCGCCATGACGGCGAGGTGCCGCACGACCGCGCCGCCCTCGAGGCCCTGCCCGGCGTCGGCCGCAAGACGGCCAACGTGGTGCTCAACATCGCTTTCGGCGAACCCACCATCGCGGTCGATACGCATATTTTCCGCGTCGGCAACCGCACCGGGCTGGCCCCGGGCAAGACTGTCGATGCCGTCGAGCAAAAGCTGCTCAAGGCTGTCCCTGCCGAATACCGCCTGCATGCCCACCACTGGCTGATCCTGCACGGTCGTTACGTGTGCAAGGCACGCACGCCGGACTGTGGGCACTGTAGCGTCAACGATCTGTGTCGCTTCAAGGAAAAAACCCATGTTCAATCCCTCGCGTGACCAGGCCCGCCAATTTCTGATCGACGCCTGGGCTAAGCGCCGCAAGATGCTGCCCGCCACACCCATGGACATCCTCGCCGCCGACCTGGTGGCTCTCCATCCCGAATACCACGAGTTGCTCGAAGCCGACGACGCCCTGAGCCGGGAATGGACACCGGAGCAGGGAGAAACCAACCCGTTCCTCCACCTGTCCCTGCACCTGGCCATCGAGGAACAGCTGTCCATCGACCAGCCGATCGGCATTCGCGCCGCCTTCAACACCCTGCTGGCCCGGCACAGCGACCGCCACGAGGCGCTGCACGCGGTGCTCGACTGCCTCGGCGAGATGATCTGGCGCTCCCAGCGCAGCGGCCTGCCGCCGGACGGCGAGAGTTACCTCGCCTGCGTCAGACGGGCGGCCGGCTGACAATGTGTGTCAATGTGTCACTCCGGCGCCAAAGCCCCCGCTCTGGGATAATCTGCGCAATCCACCATGAAAGAGAAGACCATGCGCTTTGAAGGAACCGACTCCTACGTCGCCACCCCTGACCTGATGCTGGCGGTCAACGCCGCGATCACCCTGCAACGCCCGCTGCTGATCAAGGGTGAGCCCGGCACCGGCAAGACCATGCTGGCCGAGGAGGTCGCAGCCGCACTCGGCATTCCGCTGCTGCAATGGCACGTCAAGTCCACCACCAAGGCGCAGCAGGGCCTCTACGAATACGATGCGGTGTCGCGCCTGCGCGATTCGCAGCTCGGCGACGAGAAGGTCAAGGACATCTCCAACTACATCGTCAAGGGCGTGCTGTGGCAGGCCTTCGAGCAGGGCAAGCCTTCCGTGATCCTGATCGACGAGGTGGACAAGGCCGACATCGAATTTCCCAACGACCTGCTGCGCGAACTCGACCGCATGGAGTTTTATGTCTATGAAACGCGGCAGACCATCCGCGCCGCAGTCCGCCCGATCGTCATCATCACCTCCAACAACGAAAAGGAACTGCCGGACGCCTTCCTGCGCCGCTGCTTCTTCCATTACATCAAGTTCCCCGACAAGGAAACCATGGGGCGCATCGTCGATGTGCATTTCCCCAACCTGAAACAGAACCTGCTGCGGGAAGCGATGGAAGTCTTCTTCGAACTGCGCGAAGTGCCTGGCATGAAGAAAAAGCCTTCGACCTCGGAGCTGATCGACTGGCTCAAGCTGCTGGTGGCCGAGGACATTCCGCCCGAGGCGCTGCGCTCCAAGGATCGCAAGGTCGTGGTGCCGCCGCTGGCCGGGGCCTTGCTGAAGAACGAGCAGGACGTGCATCTGTTCGAGCGACTCGTCTATATGGCGCGCCAGAACCGGTGAAGATTGAAATGCGTTCACCACGGCGACACGGCAACACGGCGGCGATCAACATCAAAGACATATTCATGTTTTCGCCGTGTCGCCGTGTCGCCGTGGCAAGCAATTCGACCTTTTCTCACGCAACGCAGAACCGATGCTGATCGATTTCTTCCTCCACCTCAAGGCGAAGAAGCTGCCGGTTTCCACGCGCGAGTTCCTCACGCTGCTGGAAGCGCTGAAGGAGCGCGTCGCGAGCAATTCGATCGACGACTTCTACTTTCTGGCACGCACCTGCCTGGTCAAGGACGAAACCCACTACGACAAGTTCGACCGCGCCTTCGGCGAATACTTCAAGGGCGTCGAGCAGGTCCCCGGCCTTGAAGCCGACATCCCCGAAGAATGGCTCAAGATGATGATGAAAAAGCATCTGACGCCCGAGGAAAAGGCCAAGCTGGAAAAGCTCGGCTGGGACAAGCTGATGGAAGAATTCAAGAAGCGCCTCAAGGAGCAGAAGGGTCGGCACCAGGGCGGCAGCAAGTGGATCGGTACCGGCGGCAGTTCGCCCTTCGGTCACGGCGGCTACCATCCCGAAGGCATACGCATCGGCGGCGAATCGGCCGGCAACCGCACCGCGATCAAGGTCTGGGAAAACCGCGAGTACCGCAACCTCGACGACACCGTCGAACTCGGCACACGCAACATCAAGGTCGCCCTGCGCCGCCTGCGCCGCTTTGCCCGCGAGGGCGCTGAGGACGAGCTCGACATGGACGGCACCATTGCCGGCACCGCGCGCAATGCCGGCTGGCTCGACATCAAGATGCGCCCCGAGCGCCACAACAAGGTCAAGGTGCTGCTGTTCCTCGACATCGGCGGTTCGATGGACGATCACATCAAGGTCTGCGAGGAACTCTTCTCCGCCGCCAAGAGCGAGTTCAAGCACCTGGAATACTTCTACTTCCACAACTGCATCTACGACTATGTCTGGAAGGACAACCGGCGCCGCCACGGCGAGCGTTTTCCGCTGTGGGACGTGATGCACAAGTACGGCGAAGACTACAAGGTGGTGGTGGTCGGCGACGCCACCATGAGCCCCTACGAAGTGCTGCAGCCCGGCGGCTCGGTCGAGTACGCCAACGAGGAAGCCGGCGCCGTCTGGCTGCAGCGCATGCTCGACACCTGGCCGCGCGCCGTCTGGCTCAACCCCGAGCCGGAGCGGCTGTGGGACTACCGCCATTCCATCGAACTGATCCGCACCATTTTCAACAGCCGCATGTTTCCGCTGACCCTTGCCGGGCTGGAGCGGGCGATGCGCGAACTGAACAAGTAGGGGAACCTGCCATGCCACTGCGCCGCCGCCTGCTGAAAGCCCTTGCCGCCGCCGGCCTGTTCGGCCCGGCGGGAATTTCCGGCCTCATCCGCGAGGCCCTGGCCAAGGGCAATGCCCCGGTCACGCCGGGGCTGCAAAAGCTGCGCGGCGAAGTCAGCGTCAACTTCAGTCTGGCGAGGGAAGGCCAACTCATCCGCCCCGGCGATACCATCGTCACCGGACGCGACAGCGAGGCGATCTACGTCATCGGCCAGGATGCCTTCCTGCAACGGGAACTGTCCACGGTCAGCTTTGGTGCCGACGCCGCAGCCGGCTTCATGCGGGTAGTCACCGGCAAGATCCTTTCGGTGTTCGGCAAGGGCCCCCGCTCGATCCAGGTGCCGACCGCCACCATCGGCATCCGCGGCACCGGCTGTTACATCGAGTCGGAAGGCTTGGGTGCCGCGGCGCGCACCTACTTCTGCCTCTGCTATGGCAGCGTCGATCTGACGCCAACGGCCGCGCCGAAGGAAAGCGAAAGCTACAGCACGCGGCATCACGACAAGCCGATGTACATCTACAACGACATGAAGATGGCCAAAATGCTGGTGCCGGCGGGCGTCGTCAACCACAGCGACGCCGAGCTTGAACTGCTCGAAAGCCTGGTCGGCCGCTTGCCGCCGTTCGCGGCGGGCGATACCAGGTACTGAAGCGCTGCCGCGCCGGAGCACCGGCGCGGCCGATTCTCAGGGCGAGTTCGGATCGAACATCGGCGGCGCCACCTTGATGATTTCGGCAATCGTCGTCAGCCCCGCAGCGACCTTCTTGGCCCCGGCAATGCGCAGGGGCTTCATGCCTTCGCGCATGGCCTGCTCGCGCAGCTTGCCGAGTTCGGCGCCGTTGGCCACCAGCTTCTTGATCTCGACCGACATCGGCATGATCTCGTAGATGCCGACACGGCCCTTGTAGCCGGTCATGCGACAGTCGAGGCAGCCCACCGCATGGTAGAGCTGCGCCGGCTTGCTCGACTTCCAGGGCGCCACCAGCGCGGTCCACGCCGCCTCGTCCTCGGCGCGCATGCCGCCGGCCTGCTTGCACTTCGGGCAGAGCGTGCGGATCAGACGCTGCGCCATGACGCCGAGCACGGTCGCCGACAAAAGATAGGGCGGCACGCCGAGGTCGACCAGGCGCGTCATCGCCGACGGCGCGTCGTTGGTATGCAGTGTGGATAGCACCAGGTGACCGGTGAGGGCGGCCTGAATGGCCATGTCGGCGGTTTCCAGGTCGCGGATTTCGCCGACCATGATGATGTCCGGGTCCTGCCGCATCAGGGAGCGGATGCCCTCGGCGAAGCCCATGCCGATATCCGGCAGAATCTGCACCTGGTTGAAGGAACCCTCGATCATTTCGATCGGGTCTTCCAGGGTGCAGACATTCACCTCGGGCGTCGCCAGATGCTTCAGCGTCGAATACAGGGTCACGGTCTTGCCGCTGCCGGTCGGGCCGGTCACCAGGATGATGCCGTTGGGCTGGACCGACATTTCCTGCCACTGTTTCGATTCCTCGTCGGCAAAACCCAGTTCGGAAAAATCGCGGACCAGCACGTCCGGATCGAAAATCCGCATCACCAGCTTCTCGCCGAAGGCCGTCGGTATGGTCGACAGACGCAATTCGACTTCCAGTCCGTCCGGCGTGCGCGTCTTGATGCGGCCGTCCTGCGGCCGCCGCTTTTCGATCACGTCCATGCGGCCCAGAATCTTGATGCGGCTGGTCATGGCCTTGAGCACCGCCATCGGGATCTGGTACACCTGATGCAACAGGCCATCGATGCGGAAGCGCACGATGCCGAGGTCGCGTCGCGGCTCGACATGGATGTCCGAGGCACGCTGCTCGAAGGCATACTGCCAGAGCCAGTCGACGATGGTGACGATATGCTGGTCGTTGGCGTCATACTGCTTTTTGCCCTTGCCCAGTTCCACCAGTTGCTCGAAATTCGAGGCGCCGCCGGCGACGTCGCCCTTGCCCATCGCGCCCTTGATCGACTTGGCCAGGTTGTAGAACTCCACCTGGTAGCGCGTGATGTCATCCGGATTGGCGATGACGCGGCGGATCTCCTTGCGCAGGATCGGCTGCATCTCCTCTTCCCACGCCCGCTGGAACGGCTCGGCGGTGGCGATCACGACTTCGTTGGGCTTGACTTCGACCGGCAGGATGCGGAAGCGCGTCGCATAGGAGATGCTCATGATCTCCGTTACCGCCGAGAAGTTGATCTTCAGCGGGTCGATATGCAAGTAGTCAAGCTTGCACCACTTCGCCAGCCATTGCGTCAGGCCGTCGAGATCGAGTATGCGATTCGGCGGCTGCAGCGACTTCCAGCGCTGTTCGGCAATCACGATGACGGGATGCACGTCACCCTGGTGATAGCGCCGCTCCTGCTTGAAGCGCGCGCCCTCCGTGGCATCGACCAAGCCGTCGGCAATGAGGGCGTCGACCACTTCCGGCAAGGTCAGTTTGTGTTCCTGGGCGAGCGCTTGGTTCATGGCGGAAAGTAGGCGTAGCGGTATCGTGCAAGACGGCGCCGGAGATACTTTGGCAGGAGCGCCTATGGTACCGCGAACTATAGCCGACAAGCCGGTTCCGCCTCAATGGCGGGGTAAGATGCCGGCATCGGCTTCATCGAGATGATCGGGGAGACTCCCATGAAAGGACTGCTCATACTGGCGGCCGGCGCCCTGCTCGCACTGCCCGCCCTGGCCCAATCGGCCGCCGACTACTGTGCCAAGGCGCGCGACCCGTCACGTTGCGAGGCGCGCCAGGCGGCCCTGAAGAATTGCGGCGAGAAGCGCGGTGTCGCAAGACGGGTCTGCCTCGAAGCGAGCATCCCGCCCGTCGACTGCAGCAAGGCGCAGAACCCGCAGCAATGCGAAGCCGCCCAAAAAGCCAAGGAGGTTTGCCAGGGCAGGACCGGCAAGGAACTCAAGAAGTGCCTGCGCGAGGAACAGCCGAAGAAGAAACACCGCAAGCCGGCAGCAAAAACCTGATTCCCGCCCGGGCTCAGCCTGCCGCCCGCGCCAGCGGCACGACGTTCCAGATGGTCTTGGCATACTGGCCGATAGTCCGGTCGGAAGAAAACTGCCCCATTCCCGCCACGTTGAGAATCGTCTTCTGCGCCCACGCCACGGGGTCGCAATACAGTTCCCCGACTTTCTCCTGGCAGGCGATATAGGACGCATAGTCGGCCAGCAGCAGATAGTGGTCGCCATGGTAGGTCAGCGCGTCGAATACCGGCTTGAAGCGGTCGCGATCCTCGGGAGAAAAATAGCCGTCGCGGATCATGTCCAGGGTTTGCTTGAGTTCGGCGTTGCCGTCGTAGTGCAGCCACGGACTGTAGCCGGCGGCGTACTGCTGCGCCACCTCGTCCGCGGTCAGGCCGAAAATGAAGATGTTGTCGGCGCCGACCTCATTGCGGATCTCGACGTTGGCACCGTCCAGCGTGCCGATGGTGAGCGCGCCGTTCAGCGCCAGCTTCATGTTACCGGTGCCGGAGGCTTCGGTACCGGCGGTGGATATCTGCTCGGACAGGTCGGCGGCGGGAATGATGACTTCCGCGCTGGAGACATCGTAATTCGGAATGAACACCACCTTCAGCAGGCCACGCACCAGCGGATCGTTGTTGACGATGTCTGCCACAGCGTTGATGAAGCGGATGACGAGCTTCGCCATGCGGTAGCCGGGCGCCGCCTTGCCGCCGAAGATGACGGTACGCGGCGGCGCCGTGCCGCCGGCGCGGAGACGGTTGTAGAGCGTGACGACATGCAGCACGTTGAGCAGTTGCCGCTTGTATTCGTGGATGCGCTTGATCTGCACGTCGAACATCGAATCCGGATCGACCCGGAGCGCCAGCCGTTGCTCGATCATCTGCGCCAGGCGGATCTTGTTGTCGCGCTTGACCCGCACGAATTCGTCGCGGAACGCCGCATCGCCGGCGAGCGGGACCAAGCGCCGCAACTGGTCAAGATCCTTCAGCCAGTCCTTGCCGATATGGGCGGAAATCAGCGTTGACAGCGCCGGATTGGCCTGATTGAGCCAGCGCCGCGGCGTCACGCCGTTGGTCATGTTCACAATCCTGTCCGGCCACAGCCGGTGGAAGTCGGCGAAGATGGTTTCCTTCATCAGCCGCGTATGAATTTCGGCGACGCCATTGACCTTGTGGCTGCCGACGATGGCCAGATGCGCCATGCGGATGCGCCGGCCCTGCGCTTCGTCGATCAGCGACATGCGCTGCCACAGGACCGGGTCGTCCGGGTAGTGGTGCATCACGTCTTTCAAGAAGCGCTGGTTGATTTCGTAGATGATCTGCAGATGGCGCGGCAGGACGCGCTCGAACAGCGGCACCGGCCAGGTTTCCAGCGCCTCCGGCATCAGCGTGTGATTGGTGTAGGCAAAGGTGCGCGTGGTGATGTCCCAGGCCTGCGCCCAATCCAGATGGTGCAGGTCCATCAGGATGCGCATCAGTTCGGCGACGGAAATGGATGGATGGGTGTCGTTAAGCTGGATCGCCACCTTGTCCGGCAGGCCGTCGAGCGGCGTGCCGGACTTGGCAAAGCGGTAGAGCACATCCTGCAGCGAGGCGGAAACGAAAAAATACTGCTGCTTCAGCCGCAGTTCCCGTCCCATCTCGGTCGTGTCATCCGGGTAGAGCACCTTGGACAGGTTTTCCGAATCGTTCTTGTCTTCCACGGCGCGGATGTAGTTGCCCTCGTTGAAATACTTGAGGTCGAAGTCGCGACTCGACTTTGCCGCCCACAGCCGCATGTTGTTGACCGTGCCCGTGTCATAGCCGGGAATCGGGTAATCGTAGGCCATCGCCATGACGTCGTCGCTGTCCACCCACTGGTAGTTCTTCTTGCCGTGCTCGTCCAAGTAGTCCACCACCCTGCCGTGGAACTTCACCTGGTAGAGCACCTCAGGGCGCGGGAATTCCCAGGGGCTGCCGTAGCGCAGCCAGTTGTCGGGGTGCTCCACCTGCTGGCCTTCCTCGATGCGCTGGTGGAACATGCCGTATTCATAGCGGATGCCATAGCCGTAGCCGGGTATACCCATCGTCGCCATCGAATCCAGGAAGCAGGCCGCCAGCCGGCCGAGGCCGCCGTTGCCCAGCGCCGCGTCCTGTTCCATCTCGCTGATGTTCTTCATGTCCAACCCCATCGCCGCCAGAGCCTCGCGAAACTCCTGCTCGCAGCACAGATTGAGCATGCCGTTGAGCATGGTGCGGCCCATGAGGAATTCCATGGAGAGGTAATAGACCCGTTTGCGGTCCTGCACGTAGTAACTGCGCATGGTTTCCATCCAGCGCTCGATCATGCGCTCGCGCAGCACCGCGGCGGCGCTGTAGAACCAGTCGCGGTCGGTGGCGGTGATCGGATCCTTGCCGATGGAATAGGTCAGGCGGTGGTACAGCGAGCGCCGGATCGAAGGAGCGTCTAACGCAGGATGGTCGAGTTCAGGCAAGGCGGATGGCTTCGTCATGGCGCGTTCCGTTGGATATGACGAATACCATCATACTCGCCAGCCCGGAAGCCGCCTACGGCAAACGTCGCGGCACCGACATCCGGTGCTTACGCCGCCCGATGACGGGTGGCCGCCCGGTAAGAATCAAAATCTAAGCTTTCACCACAGAAGCGCCTTGCGTACCTGGGATTCCGCTTCGCGGGCAAGTAACAGAGACACAGAGAAAAACATGAATTGGGTTTGCTTCTCTCTGTGTCTCTGCGCCTCTGTGGTTAATGGTTTTTGATCGCTACGTCCCACTCATCTCCAGCATCAACTGGTTCATGCGCTTGACGAAGGTCGCCGGGTCGTCGAGCTGGCCGCCTTCGGCCAGCAGGGCCTGGTCGAACAGCACCGCGGCCCAGTCGTCGAACTTCTTGTCTTCGTATTTCAGGCGCAGCACCACCGGGTGGCGCGGGTTGATTTCAAGGATGGGCTTCGACGCCGGCGCCTTCTGCCCGGCCGCCTTGAGGATGCGCGCCAGGTTGCCCGAGACGTCGTGCTCGTCGGCCACCAGGCAGGCCGGGCTGTCGGTCAGGCGATGCGTCACGCGCACTTCCTTGACGCGCTCGCCGAGGCTCTTGGCGATCATTTCCGTGAGTTCCTTGAATTCGCCGGCGGCCGACTCCTGTTCCTTTTTCTCGGCTTCGTCTTCCAGCTTGCCCAGGTCGAGGCCGCCCTTGGCCACCGAAACCATCTGCTTGCCTTCGAACTCGGTCAGGTGCGACACCACCCATTCGTCGACGCGGTCGGAGAGCAGGATGACTTCGATGCCCTTCTTGCGGAAGACTTCCAGGTGCGGGCTGTTCTTCGCCGCGTTGAAGGTCTCGGCGGTGACGTAGTAGATCTTTTCCTGTTCCGGCTTCATGCGGCCGATGTAGTCGGCCAGCGAAACCGTCTCGTCGCTGGTGTCTGCCTGCGTCGAGGCGAAGCGCAGCAGGCCGGCGATCTTGTCCCTGTTGGCGTGGTCCTCGCCCATGCCTTCCTTCAGCACGCGGCCGAACTCGCCCCAGAACTTGGCATATTTTTCCTTCTCCGCGACGTCCTCGCTGTTGGCCAGATCGGCCAGCATGCCGAGGACCTTCTTGGTGCAGCCATTGCGGATCGACTCGATATCCTTCGACTCCTGCAGGATTTCGCGCGAGACGTTGAGCGGCAGATCAGCCGAATCCACTATGCCGCGCACGAAGCGCAGGTAGAGCGGCATCAACTGCTCGGCGTCGTCCATGATGAAAACGCGGCGCACGTAGAGCTTGACGCCGTGGCGGGCGTTGCGATCCCACATGTCGAAGGGTGCGCGCGCCGGAACGTAGAGCAGTTGCGTGTATTCGGTCTTGCCCTCGACGCGGGCGTGGGTCCACGTCAGCGGATCCTCGAAATCATGGCCGACGTGCTTGTAGAACTCCTTGTACTGCTCGTCGCTGATGTCGTTCTTGGAACGGGCCCACAAAGCCGAAGCCTGGTTGACGGTTTCGTCCTCGTCGGTGACCACCTGCTCCTTCTTCTCCTCGTCCCACTTTTCGCCCTTCATCACGATGGGCTGCACGATATGGTCGGAATACTTGCGGATGATGGACTTGAGCTTCCAGCTCGACAGCAGATCATCCTGGCCTTCCTTGAGGTGCAGGGTGATTTCGGTGCCGCGCGCCGCCAGGTCGGTCATCTCGATGGTGAACTCGCCGCTGCCTTCGGATTCCCAGCGCACGCCCTGGTTCGCTTCCAGGCCGGCGCGACGGGTCAGCACGGTGACGCGGTCGGCGACGATGAAGGAGGAATAGAAGCCGACGCCGAACTGGCCGATCAGGCTGGCATCCTTCTGCTGGTCGCCCGAAAGCTGCGAAAAGAACTCGCGCGTGCCGGACTTGGCAATGGTGCCCAGATTGGCGATGACTTCCTCGCGGCTCATGCCGACGCCGTTGTCGGCGATGGTCAGGGTCTTCGCCTCCTTGTCGAAAGAAACGCGAATCCTGAAATCCGAATCGCCCTCGAACAGCCCGGCATTGTGCAGCGCTTCGAAGCGCAGCTTGTCGCAGGCATCCGACGCATTCGAAATCAGCTCTCTGAGGAAGATCTCGCGGTTCGAATACAGCGAGTGAATCATCAGTTGCAACAGTTGCTTGACCTCGGTCTGGAAGCCGAGCGTCTCGCGCGACGCCGGCGCGGTCTGGGTGTCAGTGGTCATCAGGAATCCCCGGGGAACAATAATCAAGTGGGCGATATGGGGGCGGGGATTCCCGTTTCAAGGGAGGGGGAATGTCGGGCGCAGTGGAAGCAGCACTTCGTTGCCGGCAGCAAAACGCTGCGCCTGACCGGGTTGCAATTTTCCGCCGACTCACAGTATGATGATTTTAATATTCATCTTACTGGGATGTGATTGCGCCATGATTCGTCGCCCGGCCTTCCTGCTGGCCGCTCTGGCACTGCCTGCGGCGGCCCATGAGCTGTGGCTGGAGCAGGAACCATCGGGTTATGTCCTGTATCAGGGCCATCGACATTCGGCGCACCCCGGCGCCGAAGTTGTCGCCTACCCGGCGGATGCCGTAAAAAGCGCGGCCTGCGTTGACGGCCGCGGCGACACCCGCTCGCTCGTCCCCGGCAAAGCCTATCCGGTCAAGCTGACGGGTGAGTGCGCGGCGCTGCTGGTTTCATTTTCCAGCGGCTACTGGACCAAGACCGCCTGGGAAACCAGGAACGCGCCCAAGGCAGGTATCGCGGGAGTTATCAAGAGCTGGCTCTCCGAGGACGCAGTCAAACGGATCGACCGCTGGACCCCTGCTGTCGCCGAGCCTGTCGGTGGAGGCCTCGAAATCACGCCGGCGAGCGATCCGTTCAAAGCCGCAATTGACGACAAACTTGTCGTCCTCGTCACCGAAAACAGGAAACCGAAATCCGGCGTTGCGGTTGCCTATGAGGGCGATACCCGCGGCACCACGGGCAACGACGGCAAGATTGCGATCCGCATCCGCCATGGCGCGATGCAACTCATTTCCGCCAGTGTCGAGACGCCGCTTGCTGACGGCAAAGCCGATACCGTGATCCGTGCCAGCACCTTGCAATTCGAATTGCCGAAGTGATGCGACGCCAACTCCTCGTCCTTGGATTCCTTGTCACGGCCTGTGTTGCGGCCACCGCCCATGAAGTTCATCACAGTATCGAAGCCACGACTGCGGTGGCCCTGCGCCTGAGCTATGCCGATGGCAAACCCTTCGCCTTTGAGGCCTTCGAAGCCTATGCGGACGGCAAAGAGATTCCGGCCCAGGTCGGTCGCACCGACGACCAGGGGCGCGCCGTGTTTGTGCCGGGAGCGGTGAAACACTGGCGGGTGAAGGCCTTTTCCGCGGACGGCCACGGTATCGACCTGCGCTTCGAAGTGCCGGCCGCTGCCGTGTCGCAGAGCGCGCCGGCCGGCGCATCGGGCGACGGCCCCAACCGCGCCAACCTGCTGCTGTTCGGACTCTCCTTGCTGCTGAGCGGCTTCGGCCTCTATCAACTGCGGCTGCGAAAAAAGCCATGAAGGGCGGGCAATTCCGCTTCGCCGCGTGCCTGCTGCTGCTTTGCGGCGCGCCGGCCATGGCCCATCACGGCGTTGCCGGAGTGGGCGCTGCCGCCCTGGAAGGGCCGGGCGCGCCGGTGGAGTCAGCCGGTTCGGCAGTATTGCCGGAGGGCAAAACGCTGCTGTATGCCAAGCTCGATTATGCGAAGTTCAAGTCCGTGAATCCTGCTGATACCGAGGCAGACAGCAACCAGTTCTGGATGGCCGGCCTCGGTCACGGCTTCACGCCCTGGCTCTCGGCTTACGTCTTCGCGCCCTACAACCGCAAGATCGATTCCGCCGAACCCGCCGGCGCGGCAACTCCGCAATTCGACACCCGGGGCTGGGCCGATCCCTCTGTCATGGCTCAGCTCGGATTCAAGTACGACCAGGGTTTCAAACTGGTTCCCGCCAACGAGAGTCTGGACGATCTCGAGGACTGGCATTTCACGCTATTCGGCGGCTTTTCGATACCGCACGGCAAGCCGGATCTGAAAGACAGGAACGGTGACATCCATCCCGCCAAATCCACCGGCTTCGGCACGTCCGACCGCTCGCTGGGGCTTACCGCGACCAGGATGCTGTCAAAAAACCTCACCTTCAACAGCGAACTGTCCGGCATTCGCTTTCGCAGCTACCGCTACCAGGCCGATACAAGCTATCCGACAGGGCGGGATTTCCGCTTCGGCGCGGAAGACCGGCTCAATCTTGCGCTGGCCTATCGTTTCCATACCAACGTAGCGCAAAAGTTCCGCGCCGATTTCTCGCTCGAAGCGCAGTTTCTAAGACTTCAGCCGGATGCCGCGAACGGTCTTGCCGACCCCGATTCAGGTGGCCGTGTGGCCTACCTGCTGCCGGGAATTCGGCTCTACCAGGACAACATGAGTTTTGCCTTCGGCATAAAGACGCCGGTGTGGAAGAAGCTCAACCAAGCAAGCGGCTTGCAACAAGGCAGCGAAGGCACGGAAAAGTACCGCCTGATCTTCTCCGTTTCGTCGCTTTTCTGACATGCATATCCCGGACGGTTTCCTCTCGCCGCAAACCTACCTGCCCGCCTATGCCGTCGCCGTGGGCGCCTGGTCCTGGGCGGCCCGGGGGCTGCGGCAAAGCCTCGACGAAACCACGGTACCGCGCCTGGCCATGCTGACGGCATTGGCGTACGGCATGGGGCTGGTGATGCTGCCGATTCCGGGCGGGACCTCCGGCCATGCGCTCGGCGTCGCCATGCTGGCATTGATCTTCGGCGTGCGTTCCGCCTTCGTCGCCTACAGCCTGGTGCTGCTGCTGCAGTCGCTGCTGTTCGGCGCCGGCGGCATCACGGCGCTGGCCATCAATGCGCTGGCGCTGGGGCTGGCGGGTGCCGCCACGGCGGTGGCGGCGCGGCATCTGCTGCGCGGTTTCGGCGACACCCTGTCGGTCGCCGTGGCGGCATGGCTGTCGGTCGTCGTGCCCGGCATCATCGTCGCCGTGGCGCTGGGCATCCAGCCATTGATCGCCCACCGGGACGACGGCACGCCGCTGTTCTTTCCGTTCGGGCTGGACATCAGCCTGCCGGCGATAGTCCTGCCGCACATGCTCATCGGCGTCGGCGAAGCCGTGCTGACGGTGCTGGTCTGGCGCTACGCCAAGGCACGCAAATGGAGTCTGCGGTGACACCCCGCGCCTGGCTGGTGCTGTACCTGGCCGCGGTGGTTGCCATCACCTTCATCCATTCGCCGGGAGTGCTGGCGGCGCTGCTGCTGATCGCCATCGCCGCATCCGCGCGCTTGCGCTGGAAACTGCTGCGCCGTGCGCTCCTTGCCATCCTTGCCTACAACCTGGCGCTCAGTGCCGGCTATGCCGGCCTGGCCCTCTGGCAGGGCAATTTCGTCGCCGACTACCTGCTGCTGGTCAACCTGCGCGTGTTGCTGCTGGCATACATCGGCTTCTGGTTCGTCGCTGCAGTCGATCTGCTCGGCGCCTTGTCGGGCTGGCCGCTGGCGACACTGCTGGCGACCCTGTGCATCGGCCAGATCAAGACCTTCGAGCGCATCCTGCGCGATTTCCGGCTGGCATTCGCGAGCCGGAACCTGGTGCGACCGACGCTGACCGACCGCAGCCGCCATGCCGCAGCGCAGGCGCAGACGCTGCTCGACAAGTCGCTGGCCTCGGCCGGCGAGGCGGCGCTGGCGATGCGGTCGCGTGGAGCTTTCGATGATTGAACTGCGCGATGTCACGTTCCGCTGGCCTGGCGAAGCCGTGCTCCTGCAGCACATTTCGCTGCATGTCCGGCGCGGCGAAAAACTCGTCCTGCTGGGCGCCAACGGCTGCGGCAAATCGACCCTGCTCAAGCTCATGAACGGCCTGCTCGAACCTGAGCAGGGAAGCGTTCTGTGGCAGGGCGAGCCGGTCACCCGCGCGGCGCTGCGGCAGAAGCAACGGGCCGTGGCCTTCCGCCGCAACTGTGTGCTGCTGTTCCAGCATCCCGAGGCGATGCTGTTCAACCCCACCGTGCGCGATGAACTGGCCTACGGTCCGCGCCAGCTCGGCCTGCCGGACGTAGATGCCCGCGTCGGCAAATGGGCCGATGAACTGGGTCTCACGCCCTTGCTCGACAAGCCGCCTTTCCTGCTCTCGGGGGGGCAGAAACAGAAACTGGCGCTGGGCTGCCTGCTGGCACTCGACCCCGAACTGCTCCTGCTTGACGAGCCCACGGCCAGCCTCGATCCGGCCACCGTCGGCTGGCTGGTCGATACCCTGGTCGAGTCCGACAAGACCATGGTCATCGCCACGCACAACCTCTCGCTGGCGGCAGAACTCGGCGAGCGCTGCATCGTGCTTGGATTGCAGGGACAGATACTCTTCGACGGCCCGCTGCGCATGGCACTTTCCGGCGTCAGTCTGCTGGAAAGTGCCGGCTTGACGCATCGCCACAAACATCGCCACGGCAAGCTCGCGCATGCCCACGTCCACGCCCATGACTGGGACTGAGCGCGGGCGGCCGGCAACTCAGGCCGTCAGCCGGCGGTAGATCTCCGCAATCTTCTGCGGCAGCTTCTTCGCATCGTCGATGACGGAGTAATGCGCCGGGCCATAGAGTTGCGGCAGATAGTCGGCGCCGTGTCTATCGATGGTCACGCAATAACTGCGGATGCCCTTCTCACGCGCTTCGAGCAAGGCACGACGGGTGTCCTCGATGCCGTAGCGGCCGCGGTACTCGTCGCCGTAGTCGTCAGGCCTGCCGTCGGAGAGCGTCACCAGCAATTTGTGGCGGGTGTTCTGGCGGGCGAGCAGGCCGGAGAGGTGGCGCACCGCGACGCCCATGCGGGTGTAGTCGCGGGCTTCGATGCCGGCGATGCGGCGGCGGGTGGCGGCGTCATAGCGGTCGGCGAAATGCTTGATGCGGTAGATGTCGCAGTGCGTGCGCGTCCAGCCCGAAAAACCGTAGATGGCGTAGCTGTCGCCCAGAGCCTCGATGGCCTCGCACAGCAGCACCAGCGATTCGCGCTCGGCATCATTGACCCAGCCCTTGGTCGAACCGCTCATGTCGACCATGAACATCACCGCCAGCGAACGCTCGACGCGACGACGGTGGATGAACAGGCGCGGCGAGGGTTCGGCGCCGCTCTTGCGGTCGGCACGGGCGTCGACCTGCGCATCGAGATCGATTTCCTCGCCGTCGAGCTGGCGCCGCTGCGGCTTGTCTTCGCCGCGCAGGGCCTCGAAACGGCGCCGGATGCTGCGGATCAGGTGGGCATGGCGGCGGCGCACTTCATCGACCCATTCATGGTCGCCGGCCGGTGCCTCCACTTCGTACAGATGACACCAGTCGCGCCGCCATGCGGCACGCCGGTAATCCCATTCATCATAGAAGGCATCGGGCCGGGTGGTGCCGGCCGCTGCCGCTTCATCGGCTTCGGCACCGGCGACCGGCTGCCAGGCGCCGGGGCCGGCCGCGTGCAGGGCCTCGGGCGGAATCTCGCCGAGATCCTGCAGCAGCGATTTCGCCGCAGCGCGGGCGTCGGGCGGCAGGACCACCAGATCCGCCTGCGGATCGGCCAGCTGCACCTCGCCATCCGCCGCCAGCAGCGGGTAATCCGGATTCCCGGTGCGGCCGCCTGCCTTCGCATCGAGCGCACGCAGCACATTGAGGGCGCGCCGCAGCGTCGCCGTTTCGCGCCTGATGCGCGCCGCACGCAGGCGCCGTGCGGCCACCGGGTCCATGCCGGTGACATGAGAAAAAGCCGGCGTGGCGCCGGCACCGGCCAGGCGCTGCGCCGCCATGCAGGCGAGGCTGTCGGCCACCGTGGCATCCGGCTGCGCCAGGCGCGCCGCTGCTTCCTTAAGCCCGGCAGGCCAGGGCCCGCGCAAGCCGGCGATCTCCATGGCGAGACCGGGCAGTTCAAGTGCGATGCAGGCTTCGAGACGCATGGCTTCGAACAGGGCGAACCAGCCCAGACCACGCTCGCGGTCCGGCCACAGTTCGAGTTCCGGCTCGGGGTCGAGCGCGAAGCTGCCGTAGCGCGTCTGCGCCCACAGCAGCGCGGCCATGGCCTTGTAGAGGCTGCGGTTGCCGGCGGCGTCGCCCGCCAAGTCGAGCCGTTGCGGCAGCCACAGCGTTTCGGTATCGGTCCAGGCGACCTCGCCGGCGGCGAGCTTGAGCGGCCGGCCGTCCAGTGCCTGCAGAAAGCGCGACAGGCGGCCCTCGACGGCGGCGAAGGCCACGCTGTGCGCAGCCGGCGCGCAGTCTGTCGCGGCAAAACCGGTCAGGGCCGTGCGCGCCGCAGCCAGCCCACTGCGATCATAGGCATCGAGCCCGGCGCGCGCCCAGTCGTCGAGCCGGACGCCGAGGCCGGCGGCCTGCGCCGCCGCCAGCGAAGCCAGCAACCAGCCCAGATCATCCGAGGTCTGCGCGGCGACGCCGGCCCAGTGCAGCACGCGCTCCTGTATCTGGCGTGGCAGCGCTTCCAGCAGCGCCGCCGGCTGCGCTGCCGAACGCTGGCGCAAGGCCAGCAACAGCAGCTCGTCAAGCCGTTTCTCGAGTTCGTGAGCGAAGAGTTTCCGTTCCGGCATGAAGAGGCAACCTGAAAACCTTGTTTAGCCACAGAGGACTCAGAGATCACAGAGTGAAAACCACAGCTTCGATCTTTGCTCAAGATTAGCCGGAGGCCGTGTGCCAACAGGCCGAAGACCCGGGCCTTCTCTGTGATCTCTGTGTCCTCTGTGGCTGAGAATTTGTGGTTCTTTGCTTCAGAAAACGGCGCGTATCAGATCGTCCAGCGCATCGCGGGTGTCGGCCTCATCGGCCAGCGGCCGGGCGATGGCGGCGGTACAGGCGGTCAGCGGTGCCATGCCGGCGGCAATCAGCTGTGCGGCGTGCACCAGCAGGCGCGTGCCGGCGCCTTCGTCCAGCCCGGCGCCTTTCAGCTTGCGCGTCAGGCTGCCCAGCTTGACCAGCAGCCTCGCCGTATCGGCATCGACGCCGCCTTCATGGGCGACGATGCGCGCCTCGGTCTCAGCTTCCGGATAGTCGAAATCCAGCGCCACGAAGCGCTGCCGCGTGCTCGGCTTCATCTCCTTGAGCACGCTCTGATAGCCGGGATTGTAGGAAATCACCAGCATGAAGTCGGGCGGCGCCACCAGGTACTCGCCACGTTTTTCGACCGGCAGGGCGCGGCGCGAATCGGTGAGCGGATGGATCACCACGCTGGTGTCCTTGCGCGCTTCGACGATCTCGTCGAGGTAGCAGATGGCGCCGGCACGCACCGCCGCGGTGAGCGGACCATCCATCCAGACGGTTTCGTCGCCGACGATGAGATAGCGCCCGACCAGGTCGGAGGTCGTCAGGTCGTCGTGGCAGGCCACCGTCACCAGCGGCCGCTTCAGCCGCCACGCCATGTGCTCGACAAAACGCGTCTTGCCGCAGCCGGTGGGGCCTTTCAGCATCACCGGCAGGCAGCGACCGGCAGCGGCCTCGAATACCGCGACTTCCTCGCCGGTGGCGTGGTAGTAGGGTTCGCTGGCGAGGCTCAGCAGCGGCGTGGCCAGGGCGCGGACATCGGCCCGGGCGGATTGTTTGGGTGCGGTCATGGATGTCAGCGCCTACTTCTGCTTCTCTTCCTTGGCCAGTTTGGCTTCGTCCGCCATGCGCTTCTTCATCTCGCGCAAGCGCGAATCCACCTGGGACTGCTCGTAGAAATTGCCGTCGCCGGCCTTCTGCGCCAACTCCAATTGGTCCACCGCCGCCGGCACCTGTCCTTGCAGGGCATAGGCTTCAGCCTGGGCGCGATGCTGTTGCAGGCGCTTGCCGAGCAGGGCGTAGGTCTTCGCCTGCAGGGCATGCATGCGGGCGTCGGACGGGTGGCTCAGCAGGTCGTCTTCGGTAACCTTGATGGCTTCCTGCGGCAGCCGGGCCTCCAGCAGCGACGTCACCAGGCCGTAGGTGATGGCGCGCTCCTGCGGGAAGCGCGGCTGCGCGGCACGCAGCAGCTTCACCGCCAGCGGCGCCTGTCCCTGCTTCAGGCGCAGTTGTGCGGCGAAGGTCTCGATCATCGGCGATACCGCTTTCAGGCGCCGCAACTGGCTCAGCTCGCGGTCCGCCGCGTCCGGATCGCCGTCGCGCACGCGGGCCAGCGCCAGGCCATAGCGCATGGCCGCTTCACTGCCGGCAAAGCTGCGGTCCTTGAGCCGGGTCTCGAACTCCGTCACCGCATCGCGCGACGTACCCTCCTCGGCGCGCAGCTTGGCGCGAACCAGTTCGAATTCGAGGGAATCCGTCACCTGCTTGTAGGGCCGGCCCTGGATCCGGTTGCCCATGTCGGCGAGGCGTTCGGTGGTCAAGGGGTGGGTCCGCAAATAGCCGGGGGCATTGTTCTCGTAGAGGCGACCGAACTTCTGCAGGCGGTCGAAAAAACCGCTCATGCCGCGAATGTCAAAACCCGAGCGCTCGAGCAGGCCCAGACCGATGCGATCCGCCTCGCGTTCGAAATCGCGCGAGTAGTTCAGCTGATTCTGAATCGCCGCCCCCTGCCCCGCCATCGCCGCGCCCATCGCCAGATCGGGACTGCTGCGCGCGGCAAGAATCGCCACCGCCAGGGCCAGCAGACTGGTCACCTGGCCCTGGCCCGACTTGTTCATCAGCCGCGCCATGTGGTGCTGGGTCACATGGGAAATTTCGTGCGCCAGCACCGAGGCCAGTTCCGATTCCGAACTGGCGGCGAGAATCAATCCGCTATGCACGCCGATATATCCGCCCGGCATGGCGAAGGCATTGAGCGTGGAATCGCGCAGCGCAAAGAACTCGAATTCCTGCCGCGATTCCTCGCTCTGCGCCGAGAGCCGGTTGCCCAGCCGGTTGAGATAAGAACTGATCTCGGGATCATCGATCCAGGCCGGATCGCGGCGGATTTCGAGCATCACCGACTCGCCGATGCGGCGTTCCATCGCCGGCGAGAACTCGGCTTGCGCCGCTTCGCCGAGATCGGGCAAGCCTTCCGCCACCGACAGCGGCGGCGCCGAAAACATGCCGAAACCAAGGATTAGCGCGCTGGCAAGCGGATGCAATTTCATATCGCTATGATAGCGGCTTCGCAGAAACCAGTTGTGACAGCATATTTCATGAACCCACCCGACAAGCCCCCCCACGCATCGCTCACCCACTTCGACGCCACCGGCCAGGCGCACATGGTCGACGTCGGCGCCAAAACCGAAACCGCTCGCGTGGCGCGGGCGCAGGGCCACATCCGCATGGCGCCGGCGACCTTCGAACTGATCGCCACCGGTTCCGCCAAGAAGGGCGACGTGCTCGGCATCGCACGCATCGCCGCGATCCAGGGCGCCAAACGCAGTTCCGACCTGATCCCGCTATGCCATCCGCTGGCGCTGACCCGTGTCGCCGCCGAATTCACGCTCGACCCTGCCCTGCATCGGGTGGCGCTCGAGGTCACGGCAGAAACCGTCGGCCGCACCGGCGTCGAAATGGAAGCACTGACCGCCGTTGCCGTCGGCCTGCTCACCATCTATGACATGTGCAAGGCAGTGGACCGCGGCATGGTCATCGAGGACATCCGTCTGCTGGAGAAGGCAGGCGGCAAGTCGGGGCACTGGCTTGCCAACGCGGACGAGTAGCGGGAAGCCGGCCGCCGTCTATTCGTAGCGAACCTCGATGATATCGATTTCGCGCCAGCCGCCGGGGCTGTCGAAACGCACCGTGTCGCCTTCGCGGGCCTTGAGCAGAGCGCGTGCCAACGGCGAGATCCAGCTGATGCGGCCTTCCTGCGCGTTGGCCTCGTCGATGCCGACGATCTGGTAGGTCTCCTCCGCGCCGTCACCGTCGCAGACCGTGACCGTGGCGGCGAAGAAGACCTGGTCGCAGTTCTGCTGTTCGGCCGGATCGACGATCACCGCCGACTCCAGGCGCTTGGCCAGAAAGCGGATGCGACGGTCGATTTCGCGCAGTCGCTTCTTGCCGTAAATGTAGTCGCCGTTTTCCGAGCGGTCGCCGTTGCCGGCCGCCCACGACACCACCTGCACCATGGCGGGACGCTCGACCTTGACCAGATGCTCGAACTCGGTACGCAACTGGCCATGACCGCGCACCGTCATGTAGTTCCGCGTACCGTCCGGGACCGCCGACTCCTGTACCTCATCCTCGTCGGCATCGTCGTCCGGTTCCTTGACAAAAGCCTTGTTCATCTTGTGGAAATCGCCGCCAAATTTAAATGCTAGCATCCAATCCCTCATGAATACATCGACACCGCCCCAGCGCTCGCTTGCCACCGTGCTCACCTATGCCGCGCTGATCGTCTGCGTGGCGATGGGCATACGCCATACCTTCGGCCTGTTCCTGACGCCGATGAGCATGGAGCACCAATGGAGCCGCGAAGTCTTTTCCTTCGCCCTGGCGCTGCAAAACCTGATGTGGGGCGCCTCGCAACCCTTTGCTGGCTGGCTGGCTGACCGCTTTGGCGCGCGCCGCGTGTTGTGGGGGGCCAGCGTGCTGTATGCGCTGGGGCTGCTCGGCATGGCCTGGGCCGCCACCGGCAGCGGGCTGGCCGCCACCGCCGGACTGATGATAGGCGCGGCGCAAAGCGGCTGCACCTACAGCGTGGTATTCGCCGCCATGGGCCGGCTGGTGCCCGACGCCAGGCGCGGCTGGGCGATGGGCGTGGTCGCCGCCGCCGGCTCCTTCGGCCAGTTCCTCATGATCCCGGTAGCATCCGGCCTGATCGGCGGCCTCGGATGGTTCGGCACGCTGCTGGTGTTCGCCGGCGGCGCCTTGCTCATCATTCCCCTCGGCGGCGCCTTGACCCGGGGGCTCGCCGCGGGTGCCGCCGGCATCGGCCAGACGGCGCGCGAGGCG
>Ga0194060_10000501_pt1 | contig 28329 bp, 20 predicted proteins | sample SepL225m_MetaG_FD_163427 | JGI IMG/M metagenome (GOLD analysis project Ga0194060, IMG submission 163427) | Anoxic zone freshwater microbial communities from boreal shield lake in IISD Experimental Lakes Area, Ontario, Canada - Sep2016-L222-5m | ecosystem: Environmental > Aquatic > Freshwater >...
TGTCCAACCATTCTTGGCAATAATTTGAAGCGAATTCATTTTAAATTCTGCTCCTTTTAATAATTCAAAAGTTTGTTTTGGATAACCATCCACTATATCAATTGATGTTCCGATAGTATAAGAATCTCCCAACGCTAAATAATTTACTGAATCGGTAAAACTGGTAACTTTATTTGGAATAGTAATATTAACATTAGTCCTATCAGATTTAGAACATGAAATCAATATGCATATATAAAGAGTTAGTAAAATATATTTTTTCATCAATTTAAAATCGGAGCTTATTTTATATTTAAAGGTACCTGATTTCGTATTTAATTTTTAATCTAAGTATTACTTTCTATATGTATCCTTGTATAATCCCATTTTATCAAATGGAACTGGTTGAAATCCAGGTATTTTTTCAAAAACGATCGAATTACTATTTAGCATAAAATTGCCATTTTTCATATCTATAAATCCTGGATCCTCTTTTGTACTAAAATTATTTTTTTCTGTAGCAGTTGCAAATTCTCCACCCATTAATTTTACTTTTTGTTCAGGGCCTCCGATGATTACATTCCCTGAAAATTCATTACCTCTTGATCGCATACCCTGCCACTCTTTTCCTTCGACAATGGGGTCTAGGTATGTTAATAGGGAAGGGTACCTTGTTGAATATGGTGGTTGGTCATATTTAACCGCTTCTGTTAATCTTTTTCTGAGTATTCCATTTTTGCCATAAAATTCGGCTGCTTGTGGTTTTGCCCATGAATAAAAAGCAGCGGATACTACAAAACTATTGGATAGCGGTTCAATTATAATATTATTTTTCATTTTTAAATCCCATCCATCATTACTAAATAATATACCATGATTTACCTTTAAATCATAAAATACATTTCCATATACGGTCACATCTGTAGAAGCATCATCGCAATAAATACCCATATTCATTCTATTCGCATTGCCACAGTGGTGAAAATAATTATATCGAACAATATTGCCTCGATTACTTGGATCTCTTCCAATATACCAAGGTGAGGTGTCATCTGAATTGGTGGTTACATCATGTACATTATTGTATTCAAAAATATGCTCATTGCCATAAACAAAAATTCCTTGAAATTCTGAGTTATAAACTTCATTATGCGAAACAATATTGCCACAGCCATTCACGTTAATACCTGCCCATAAAAATTTATTTCTCAAATTGTAATCATGAACTTTACAATTTTCTACCACATTGTTGCCGTTGATTAAATGAACTTTACTTCCCCCGCTTAAAAATATACCACCGCTCCCTGTATTATACACATCACAACTTTGAATACGATGATTATTTCCGGCCAATCGGTCCCATCCAGTGTTAGTGTAAATATGATTTTGAAAGTCCCCAATGATTCTTGATACTGCAACGCCTTTATAGTCGTCAACGGACATGTCCTCTTTTAATCTTAAAGCACCTTGCCCCATTACAATCCCAGTATTGCCAACATTTCTAACGGTGCATCCTACAATAGTATTGTGATTGCCGCGTTCCATATATATACCAATCCCTCTAGCCACTTCAAACCTAATTCCACTTATTATTAAATTGCTAACGCCTTCCATTGCTAAAATGGGTGCTTCAAGTATGGAAACCATGATGGAAGCCTTAGTAATATTAGTGGGCGGCCAAAAGTATAAAATACCTGATTTTCTATCTAAATACCATTCACCCGGGCTATCTAATTCATCAAGTATATTGATGGCAGCATATTGCTGAAAATCCTTGCCGCTTGCTATCCCATATAAATGAGGAGATGCTAATTGCAATGTTTTTTGCACTGTATCAATTGACTTTACATTAATATAATCATCGGCATAGCCATAATTAAAAGTGCCACTAAGCCAAATATCTTCTTGGCCTTGCCATTTTGCGTGTCGTGCATCTGTATATTCAAACTTTCCGCCTCTGTTCGTTTTGTCTAATATTCTTGGAACTGATCCCTTGTCTATTATTTTTCCAATTTTGATATATCCCTTATTTGGATATCTAGCAAGTGTCATTGGATCCCCATTAAAAAATAATTGCAAAGGTGCCGGCGTAACTGCAATGGCATGTCCAAATTGCTTGTGTGTTCCAAAATTAGTTATTCCGATACTAGGTAGATGCACCTGTACAACATGACCAATCGCATTTTCATTAAATCTTTTAATTATCTTGGCGTCTTTAATTTTAGTAAAAGAACTTGGTTGAATATTTTTACCTCCTGTAATAGTTACTGTTCCAATTTTGTCTGCTTGCCAAATAATTTCTTTATCAGCTTGACCACTGTCTTGTTCATTTAATACAAAAGTGTTTGATAAATTATATTGCCCAGGTGCAATATGTACAGTTATGCTAGTTTTATTTTTTGCTTTATAATTTCGTACCAATTTTTGCGCCGCCGTTAAACTTGCTACCGGGCCTCCAATACTGCCATTATTTTTATCATTTCCTTTAGTTGAGACATAAAAATTTTGTCCAAAAATCGCAGATGAAAAAGTTGTCGCAATGATTAAGCATTTCAATTTAATAAATTGCATAAAGCTATTTTTTATTTTCTTTAATCAGCTTTTCTGCTTCTTGGATGATCCTATTTTTAGCCAATTCTATAGCTTGTTTCTGAATCGTTTTTTGTTGTTGCCTATATAGCTCATATTCACTAGGTAAATACGGGGCTTCTGGATAATCCCAACTATCGGTTTTAAAAAGGGGTACTGGAATAATTCTTTCTGCATCATTAACTAGATTACCTAAGGGATTGCGGGCCCATGCATATCGCAATTCTATTGGATTTATAACTAGGTCATTAGATACAACAATTCTTCTTTTATCATTCACTTTTTCTCCTTTTTCATTTTGCACTTTAACATACTCCGCTTTTGCAGGATAAAAATGACGATCATTACCTGCTATTGAAAATCCTTCCATAGGACGATCATCAGATGATTTCACCTCTTTGCTAAAAGTGACTATTATCTTATCATTCAGTTTTTCAAGACCAACTAAGGTGGCAGGTTCCCATCCCAGATTAAAACCATATTGCGTTGTCAAAGCCCAACGGGCCATCCTTTCGCCCACTTCAACTTTTTTTTGAGGATGATACCAGTTTACTTGTTGGTCGTAAGCACAAACATATCCGACATTGTTGAAATTCTTATAAGCATTAAATTGCCCTTCTCGAATATAGGGTGATGGATCCAACATCCTCAATTCGTAATTATCCAAAGTTTGTGGTTCTCCTCCCGCACTAAACTCGATAATTCCAAATGGCAACTGCTTGTTATTAAATATATTTCTCCAATCTGAAATTAATGCCTTAAAGTTAGCGGCATATAATTTAGGACGAGCGTCACCTAGGGCATTATTATACCCCTGATGGAATACGATTCCTTTAACAGTGAGGCCGCCAATTACAGCTACCATTCCTGTATATGAGGATCCCGGAAAATTTCTATCAAGTGACGGTCTTACTGAAGGCTCTGTGGGTTTTGGTGCAGTTTCCTCTCCTTTCTTTATTTGTTCAGCAGTTCTTTTTTCCCAATTTATAATCTTTTTTTTGAGGTCTTCAACTGGATCGTATGCTGCTTCCTTATCATTCCATTGTTTTAGCAAAGAAATATTTTCAGGCATCGAATGTAGGGTTGTAGGAGCTAACCATGCTTCTACGGTTGTACCTCCCAATGATACATCGATTAATCCAATGGGTATCTGGCTAGCCATGTGAATGCGTCTGCCAAAAATATATCCTAATCCAGAAAATGTGGCAACGGATGCGGGTGAACATGTGAACCAAGAACCTTTCTTATCATATCGATCCAACCAACTATCATATTCATTTATTCGCTCAAAATCTTGCTTTGGTAAATGATCTGCAGAACTTGGAATGGTCATAAGTCGAATATTTGGAAAATTGGCAGATAAAACTTCAGCATCTCCATGAAAGAGTGCAGAAAGATCAAGCTCCATATTACTCTGCCCTCCGAGTATCCATACATCCCCAACTAGTACATTTGCAAATTGTACCAAATTATTTTTGCCCGACACTTTCATATTCCGAGGGGTTGCACTTGCTTTCATTGGATCGAGATAGATAAACCATTCTCCTTGCTTATTTGCATTAGAAAATTTGACCTGTCCACCAAACTCAATCTTTATTTTTTCTGATGGAGATGCCAATCCCCATATTCTTACCGGCTGGTCGCGCTGCAATACCATATTATTATCAAAAATATGATGTGGATGAACCTGGGAAAATGCAACTTTTACCGATATTAGAAACAAAAAAAACAAAACAAAACTTTTAATTCTCATTTTTTAAAATTTATTATTTGAATACCTTAGTAAATGATTAGCTCTTTCTTTTCATAAGGAATAGGGTAGGCTGTAATCCATACTTCGGGATTAAATTTTGCTACACCCTCTTTCATGACCAATACGACTACATCAATCTTTGATCCTTTCATTTCTTCTGTCAAAGGAAAATAATAAGTATAATTTGAATCGTCTGATGGCACAGGATACTCCCATGTATTGCTTCTGTAGGATAAGCTTCGATCAGGTGCCCCTATTAGTTTCCCATTAACACGCAAAGCTGCATAAGCTCCTTCAATCCCGTGCATTCCGTTAAGCGCTACAGCTAAGTAACTCCCTTTGGGAATTTCATTAAGCACAATGCTATGTTCAAATGCAGCTTTTGCAGTCATTGAGCGATATGGACTAAATAAGTTTGATGCTCTCCATAGGTTTCTTTTCACTTTTTTGCCGTTCAGGAATCCTTCGACTTCTAATATTTTTTCAGGAGAACTAGGGAATCGCAAATATCTTATAGGTTTAGTTTTATCTAACTGTAAAATCATTTCTTTCCCAGCTACTAGCAAAATATTTGACCATATTTTTAAATCAACAGATGTTTGCACCCGAATGGCTTCAAAAGATTTATAAGGCTGCAGCGCTTGCTCATCTCCAACAATAATTTTTATGCTATCAAGCGCAGTTAGGGCACCCAAGTCCAATCGAAATGCCCCACCGTTGATTCGCAAATCCGTTCTGCCTTGTCGTCTACTTGGATAAAAAGATGTTTTGAGGTCGCCATCAAAAAGATTTCGATCCCATAATCCGCGATCTACAAATAACTGCTGATTAAAAAAAGCATCTCTTGCTTTCTGCACCTGAGGAATTTTTGTTGCCCCAGAACGCAATAACGAACGAGCTTCTAACGCATTATTATCAGCTGCAAAGCAAGTGGCTTCATAAAGCCCTTCTGCATCATTTGGTACAGATATTGATTTTAAATCACCCAATTTTCGGTGATACTTTTCCTTTAGTGCTGTCCCTGGAAAAATGAGTTCTTGTGATTTATTATCTAGCAATTCATTGATTGTTTTGCCATCAATCATTGCCTTTGTAAATGAATGCTCAGCATCATGAAAACTGATGTTCTTTTTTTCACCTGGAAAAGCAAGTAAATTAATCTTAAGTGGTTTTCCTAATACGTCTCTTACAATTTCGTAATCACAACCTTCAATAGTTGGTTCCGAAACTTTTGCATAGGAAGCCAATAAAAGGGTGGAACGAAATGGAAGCACTTCAATTTTTACCGATTCTCCTTTTTGATATCGCCCCATCATTTTTTCTACGGGATGATATTGTCTTAGTTCAACAACTGAGCCATCGCCTAGTCCAATCTCTTCATCCAATTTTACTGTTATGGTAATTGGCTCCCAAGTTAAATTTCGAAGTGTGATGAGACGAGTTTTGTCATCGCCTCTTGAAACCGCTTTTTCACCATATTTATTTTCTGGAAGCACCATCCCATTCACAAGTATTTCCTTATACTTTCTTGTTAAATTGAATAGTCTGGCTAGTTTTGGATATTCATCATCTCGCAAGAACCAAGGATTGCCATATATCTCTGGAGCAAGTATTAGATTTCGATTAAATGCTTGAAGCACTAAATCATCTTCCCAATAATCGAGGCAGGAAGAAAGGCAAACACCATGATCCTCGGTTAAGCGTTGTAATCCAGGAACAAGATCTCTGGAAAGTGCGCCTGCCCTGTGATGCGTGGCAGTCTGGTTATTAGTCATATGAACATCAATATAGGTTTCTGCGCCACCAAGGAGCCAAGTAGTTGAATGTTTAATCGCCTCTGTGCCAAGATTAATTCGGTGGTTGAGTAAAACAAGATTAGGATTATATTTTCTGCATTCGATCATCATTTTGATAAATGCATCTTGCTTATCGTTTCTCAAATCTCCGCAAACGGCATCAAATTTAAAAAGTTCGAATCGGTAATCACGGCAAAGAGAAACCATCATTTCTTGGCGACGCTTTTCATCTTCTGGCGTATTTCCAAAACCATCCGGACCACCCCATATTCCGAATCGGGTACCCATTTTTACAGACTTGTTGGCCAAGCCCAAGAAGCCATTTGGAAACTGATTTTTAAATTTAGTTGATTGGGTCGATCCATAATATCCGGCTCCATCAATTGCTCCTGCATCAAAAGCATAAATATCCAACACCATGCCATATTCATCATGTAAAAATTGAAAAAAATTTAGGTTGCTCAAAGTTTGTTTTTCAGTGGTCCCTTCATTGGTATTATTGATCCAAGAAAAAAACTCAGATCTAGCTGGTGTTTTTTCATTGGCTCCTGGAAATACTTTATTGGGTGACTGAGAAAATCCAATATTCACATATTGTAGTAGAAAAAAAATATACAAACAGGCGCTGTATAAAAACTTAGGTTTCATCAATTTTATTTTCAATGGAAATAATTTATTAAATAGTATCATCAAAATTTATTTTTCAATTCCTTGTTTCGTAACAATGGGAACAAAACCTATTTCCATTCCTTTCGGAGGAGTTACGATTAAAGCAGGATCTAAAAAGGCTAGTTGACCAGTCATTGGTGGAGGAAGGTATTCACGATCTTTTGTCCAATTCCTATGAAGAAGTTCAACGCGTCTTTGAATTTCTTCCCTTTCTTTATCGCTCAGGTTGGCATTAAGTAATGCAGGTTGATCGGCAAATCGATACCAATAATAAGTAAGTGTACTTCCATCTCCTAATTTTACTTTGAAAGGTCCTGCTGCAGGTCCTGGCGTTTTCCAACTACTATTTTTTTCTTCAGGTGTAATATAAGTGAGGGAGGTTCTGTCGTCTTCAGATCTATCAAAGCTGACCTCATGAAGTCCAGTTTCGGCCGGTACTTCCTCAGGGGCCACTGCAATCCAAGTTCCAATTTCATCATTCCCAGATTTAACTAGTTTATAATATTCAGGAAGTGTTATTAATTCGCCATTTGTTGTTTTTCTTCTTTTTATTAAATCACCTTCCCAACGAACTTTTAAAGTAGCTGAATCTGTTACATTCGCATCCATATAAGATGTAATATTCATTAAAGCGCGTTTTTCCTTAGGAATGTGATCGCCATAAAATTTCCAGTTTGATTTAACTCCTTTTTCAAACTTTTGCATATAAGCTTTGCTTGCATTAATACTGCCGCTAGTAGGTTTTCCTCCTTTAAACCAAGCTTCAACATCATCCCAGAGTGCTTGCTTGTTATAGACCATCAGCCGATGAAGCAACTCTGAATTGCCATCAGATCCAACTGGATACTGTGTTGTAGCCATACGAGCATATACTTGACCTTTGGAATCAGTTGCTTCAGCAGAATGAATATGCTGCGTTTCCATCTGAAATGGTTTAGTAGCTTTTGATGGGCGGGTATCTAAAAACAAACCACTCAAAAGTGGATTATCAACGGATGCCTCACTCCAGAAATACGGCGTAAAGAATGCAACAGGGCCTTTGAAATTTCCTGTATTCAAGAATAGTGTCCAGCACTGATTCCCAGTTGGAACATCTTTACCTGCTGTTGTCAATTTTGGTTCACTGAGTGGTAATGGCAGATATCCACTACCAAACCATTCGCCGCAAGTACCCTGCTTAAGGTTCAGTCCATCGGGAGGATACAATAGCCAAGGACTCAGCTGTGCAATACCATATTTCCCTTTGGGTTCGTTCCAGTCCCTTCCCTGGCCGGCACCAGGCCCATTGGCCCATCCTATAAAATTCAACTGAACGCCACCCATAATAAATTTAGGCGTTGCGGTAGCAAATTCTGTATCGCGCCACCAGCCAAGACCTCCTTCAATATCAGTATATAATTCTTTTACTGGAAGTGGCCCATCATAAGCAGGATGCATCCAAGTACCAAACAAACCGGATTGAAAATTTCTTCCAGGATATTCTTTTATTAATGGCCAAGCAGCTGCATACATTGAGTAGCCTGCATTAAACGAATCATTTACTTTTTCAACCTTTGTAATCATGTAACCACCAATATTTCCTTTTTTCAACGATTTATTTGAATTCTCCTGCGCCATAGCAATTAAGATAAGTAAACTAAAAAAAGTAGTAGTGATTAGGAATTTTACTCTTATTGTTTTTACTTTCTTGGAAAAATATTCAGATAATACGATTCGTTCTATCTTCATTTTTTTAATTTTTATTTTTAATTTCCTGAAATACCATTCTATTCTAGTTTTCTGGGTTAAAAAATACAGTAATAACCACTTTAAGTCCTTACTTATAAATATAAACAATATTCTTTCAACATGATGCTGACGATTTACGAAATCTCATACTTGCTAAATAAAAAATAAATGACTTACGTAAAATAGTGAGTGTTTTACTATCTGAGCATTTCGTGAGGGGGGGGTTAGAATTAAAAAAGTGGCCGCTATTGCTAAAAGCTACAGATGTGTTTTTGACAAACTTTACTTTTGTGCTTTATCATATATTTAATGATTTAAGACGGGTATATCTAATTGATTAACAAACATTTAGGATGGTTTTTGCTATCGTTTTACATCTTTGTACCATGAACTGAGCTCATGTCCTGACTCTAGTATCTAGAATTAGGAACTTAGGGTATGTTATTTTTTTAAATTTTAATTAAATAATAACTTACATTTTGAAAGTAATTTCATAGCTTGAATTATAATTAAAAATAAAATGAAAAAAATATTATTTATTCTATCCCTTTCTTTAGTGCTTTTTTCTTGTGCTGAAAAAAAAGCAGCTAAAAGAATTCCATTAACTACTACTTCTAAAGAAGCAGCAGAGAAGTATCAACAAGGAGTTTTTAGAGAGGAACAACTTGAAAGTGAAGAAGCAAATCAGAATTTCAAAAAGGCCTTAGAACTTGATTCTAATTTTGCAATGGCTAAAGTAAGTTACAATTCTGCAATTGATCCTGCATCAAATAAAAAAAGATTGGTAGATGCATACAACAACCGAGCAAGTTTATCTGAAATCGAATCGGTGATTGTAGCTGCAGCTTATGAAACTTGGATAAATTCTGATTTTACTAAATCCGATTTAATGATGGATTCTTTGATAAAGAAATATCCAGACTATTATGAATTATATCTTTTATCTGCCAATATAAAAAATAAGCTAAATAAAACAGAAGATTGTTTGCAAAGATTAAAAGAGGCATTGGAGGTAAATCCGGAATGCTATGATGCTGCGCTTACTATACCTAATTTACATTCAACTTCGGGGAACGGATCTGGAAATTTTTTCATGTTGCCAATTAAGAAAAGAAATTTAGAGGAAGCAGAAAAATATTTCAAACTAGCAGCTAAAATTCGTCCAAATGCGCCTTCCACTTCCCGTATGTATGGAAATTTGTATCGGGCTAAAGGTGATTTAGACAAATCACTTGAAAAGTATGAAGAATCTATTACCCTTAATGTAGAAAAAACCAGCTTATTAGCAACCAGTTATTTAATGGTAGGTCACATTTCACTAGCAAAAGGGGACTACGAAAAAAGTAGAGATTTCTATAAAAAAGCTGTTTCCGGTACTATAAAAGGTACTTGGTCAATGGTTTCATTAAGTAGTTATGAAATACTTGCATTTTTATATGAAAAAAAATATGATGAAGCAATATCTAAATCTAATAATCTTTTAAGTAGAATAGATACTTTACATGAATCTGAATACATGAAAAACAACTATCGACAATATGTTGAACACTTCAAATTTATTATTTATAGCCATAGTTTAAAAGAGCAAGAAACGCTAGAATCTCTAAATAAAGTTGTTAATTACCGTGCGGAGAAAATGAAATCAGATATCGAAAAAGCCGTAGATAAGACCGAGATTACTAGTATTCAAGCCAAAAAAACATCCCAGGATTTAAGTGATAATATCCTATATGATATACTTTTTGCACATTACGAGGACGCTGAAAAGAAATTAAAGGAGCTCGAGCTAGTGTCAACTGAAATGTTGAAAAAAAATCCAACCTCATTGGATGAATTTTATAAATTATCTGGATATCTAAGTTTGATGGAAGGCAAAGGAAATGAAGCCATTGATTTTTATAAAAAAGTTGAAAAAGGCTTAGATGAAGATATTTATCATTATTATTTTTATGGACTAGCACTTAAAGCCCAAGGAAATAAAATTGAAAGTGATCAAATATTTACAAAAATATCTAATAATTTCTTTGTTCAATGGCAGGGGGCAATTGTAAAAAACTTAGCAAAAGCACAACTTAATGCAGGAAATTAAAATTTACAAAATATTTTCTCTTGCAGTTTGTATATTTTTTTCAATCAGTTTACAGGCTCAAGAAAGAAAAATTGAGCTTTCGTTAAGTTCAAATAAAATAGAATCTGTCCATATAGACAATAGGGGTTTGATATGGCTAGGAACAGAAGAAGGGTTGAATCTATATAATCGTGAAACTGTCAGTTCGTTTTACGCCAATATTAGTGATTCTAATAGTTTACTGAATTCTGAAATTTTCAAAGTTCAGAACCTAGCTGGCGATACTGTAATAGCTTTTTCAAAAAATGGGCTAAATGCCTTTAATCCTTATGGGTTTAATTTTTCAAGAATTATTACTAAAAGTTCGCCAGTTTCATTGATAAAAGATCTCTCAAATAATGATTACTGGGTTACTACTCAAAACAATGGAGTGCTTCATTTTAGTGAATCATTAAAGCCTCTTAAATCACTTGAATATGATCCACTAAATCCACTTTCGATTTCTAGTGCTAAATTCAACAATAATCAACGAGATATTGTCAATACTAATAATAGTCAGTTTATATTAATTGGAACCGTCAATGGGTTTAATGTATACGATCGGACGCAAAAAACAGTTAAAAGATATTTCAAGAAAGCGGGTAGCTACTTATTATCAAATGAAATAAATGATATTGAACCGTTAAATTCCACAAATCTATTTTTAGTAGCTACTTCAAGCGGTTTAAATGTTTTTGATAGCAAAAGCCATCAATTTACAAAAGACGTACTTTTTCAAAACCAAAAAGTTATAGATGTTACAAAAGTTGATAAACAAACATTCTTGATTTTAACAGAAAATGCTTTATCTAGATTGAGTTATTTGCCAAATGGCGGTTTCGGGGCAATACAAGTTCTTAGTTCAAATAAATCTTTTTCTGATGCTCATTTTTGCTTTGGCAAAAACGAAATTTTTATTTGGTCTACAAATCAGTCTTCTTTTATCCAATACAATAAGAATAATGGCACAATAAATGATTTAAGTATAAAAAACAATATTACTGCTTTTGCTATTGATGAAAAATCAGATAATTTAATTATTGGAACTGTTAACGGGGTTTTTACTATAAGTAATTTCAAACAAATTATTAGGGATGCCCTTCCTGAAGTAATTAATGGTGAAGTTTTATACTACAAAGTACTTGATGAAACTAATAGTATTGTTATTACTGGCTCAGACATCAATTTTGTTAAAAATAATTTACAAGTTACCAAAAAAATACATCTTCCATTTTTAGTTGGCAAGAATAGTTTAAATAAAATATCTTTTGAAATTAACGCAAATAAATTATACGTTGCTACGAGCGAACTTTATGAAATTGATTTAACAAATGGCAATATCACTCAAATCCCTCTATTGTCAAAAATCACTTCTTTAAGTGTTAGTACGATATCTAATTTAAAAATAATTGATAACGATTTGTATATTTCTTTAACAGATGGGGTAACAATTTTAAATACTACTACAAAATCAATTACAAGATATCAATACGATCCACTCATTAATAAAAATATTCCAAAAGGCTTTAATGATATTGAAAAAATTAATGATCAGTTATGGGTTAGTAATTCCGAAACAGGGCTTTATTTATTTAATAAAACAATCAATTCGTTTGTTCGAAAATTTGATTTTATATTAAATGATTTAACAACATTAGCAACAGGTTCTCCAACAAATTTACTTTATATTAAAGGAACTGATTACTTATTAATCGCTTCAAAAGGCGATGGATTATTTAGATATAATTTGAAAACTCACCTTTTTAATAATTACACTATTAAGGATGGGTTACTTTCTAATAATATTAATGATTTAATGCAGTCAAATAATAATATTTGGATTGTTACTACCAATGGAATTAATTATTTCGACAACTCGGATAAAATAGTATTTAAAAATATTGATGTAGAAGATGGATTAAACGTAGGTACTTATTTAAATAAAGGAATACATCATCAGGATTCTTCTATTATATTAACAGGGCTTCAAAAAGTACAATTATTTAAGTATAATGATATATATATAGATAATCGCCCCTTTAAAGTTGAATTATTAAACGCAAATGCAATTAATAAAAACAATGAGTATCAAAATACAAGTTTTAATGATAATACAATTAATCTAACTAGCGAATCAGTTTCGTTAGCCCTGAATTTATTTACTTCAATTTCATACAAAACAAAAAAAGTTAAATTCTTTTATAAAATTTTAGGAGTAACAAGCGGATTTATTTCAAACGAAGAAGACAATAAAATTCTTCTTCAATCATTGCATTATTATCGTGTAAATAATGTTGAGATTTATGCGATAAATAGCAGCGGTAAAAAAAGTGAAAATATTTTAAAACTAAATATATACTTAGCTGCCCCTTGGTGGGCAAGTATTCAAGCTTTTGTTATATACATAATATTATTTGTTATTTTTCTAATAGTTGCTTTCAAAATAAGAGAAAAGCAAAATAATGATAAACAAGAAGGTAAAAGGAAAGCAAAGGAACTTGAAGAAGCTAAAAATCTTCAAATGAGTTTGTTGCCTAAAATAACACCAAATATTGATGGATTAGACATTACTACCTATTTAAAATGCGCATCTGAGGTTGGGGGAGATTATTTTGATTTTCTACAAGATGATGCTGGAACTTTATATTCAATATGCGGAGATGCCACTGGTCATGGGGTAACATCAGGAATCATGGTTGCTGTTACTAAAGCAGCATTAAATGGAATTGAATTAGAGGATCCTTCTGAAATGATGGGTAAATTAAACAAAATTGTTAGGAGGATTAATTTTGGTACACTAAGAATGAGTTTAAGTATAGCAGCTGTAACAAAAGATACAATTAATATTAGCTCGGCAGCTATGCCTCCTTGTTATTTTTATAATGCTACTGATCATCTATTAGAAGAAATTATTATTTCAAATCTTCCATTAGGAGGTTTAGATAAAGAAAAATTCACTTCCATAAAGCGGGCTTTTAAAAAAGGAGATGTTTGTGTTATGCTTTCTGATGGGCTACCTGAATTGCCAAATTTAAAGAATGAATTACTCGATTATCCTAATGTTTTTAAATGTATTAATGATAATATAGATCAATCTGCGGAAGGCATTAAAAATGCTTTAGTAACATTATCCAATGATTGGTCGGGAGGGCTAATGAATCCAGATGACATCACAATAGTTGTCATTAAACATACTTAAAAATTAACTTTACAAAATGAAAAAACCAACTGTTGAACTCAAGTTGCCAATACTTCCTAATATGGAACTAATTGCAACACAAACAGCTGAATTGATTGCACGGCACATGAATCTTACTGAAGATCAGGCAGGGGATATAAGTATGGCTCTTATTGAGGCTTGTATTAATGCTTTTGAACATTCAAAAACAGATAGCAATGTTTTCATTCATTTTATAATTGAAGATGATTCTTTAGTAATGAAAGTAATTGATCAAGGAATTGGATTTGATAAATCAAAAGTTGAAATTCCTAAAATAGAAAATAAAATAGGAAAAGAGGAGCGTAAAAGAGGATGGGGATTGCAACTAATTCAAGAGTTGATGGATTCGGTCGAATTTGAATCAACTAAAGATGGCACAACCGTCACCATGAAAAAAAATATTATACATTAAAAATATAAACAAATGAGTTCATTTATTAAAAGTACTAAAGAAGAAAATAATATTGTTATCATTGAAACTGATGGGTATTTAAATAATGAAGGCGGAGAAGCAATTTCTGCAATATGTTATGAAAAAATTAAAGCTGGACAGCATAAATTTTTAATTAACATGGCTGGTAGCAAAGTAGTCAATAGTATAGGGGTATCAATTTTAATTGAAATCATTGAAAAATTACAAGAGGTTGATGGTAAAATTGGTTATTGCAATTTAGCGCCAATTGTGGCTAAAACATTTAATATTATGGGGCTTACTAAATATTCAACAGTTTTTAATACAGAAGTGGAGGCGTTGGCGCAACTTTAAATACTAACGACTTGATTATTTTGAATTAGTATCTTTATTTGATGTAAGTAACAACTATTTTTACTGAAAATAGTGTTGAATTAAAAAAGTACTGACACCGGCTATAAATCCAATCAATGCAATCCAACTCATTTTTTTAACATACCAGAAAAAATCAATTTTTTCTATACCCATTACAGCTACTCCCGCAGCAGAACCAATAATTAAACAAGATCCGCCTGTACCTGCTGTGAATGCTAATAATTCCCAAAAATAATGATCCTGAGGATAATCATTTAGGCTATACATGCTCTGTAATGCTGCTACTAATGGAACATTATCAAAAACAGCAGATAACAATCCAATACATATTGCAACAACATTAATATTGCCTATACTATTATTTAATTTACTAGCCATTTGAGGCAGCACTCCAGTAACTTCTAATGAGGAGATGCTCAATAGAATACCAAAAAAGAATAAGATACTTGGGGTGTCAATTTTCCTTAGTGCATGACTAACAGATAAATTACCCTTTTCATTTTCATGTTTTTTATTATGTATTAATTCTGTTATTGTCCAAATGATACCTAAGCTTAATAACATTCCCATAAAAGGAGGTAAATGCGTTAGTGATTTAAATATTGGAACAAATAATAAGCAGCCAATTCCTAAATAAAAAACCAAGTTCCTTTCAAATGAGTTTGTATTAAAATTTAAGTTATGCTCAACATTATTTCTAAGTTCAATTTTGCCTTTAATCATATAATTGATTATTAAAGTTGGCACTACCATACTAACTAAGCTTGCTAAAAATGATTGCTTTATAATATTCAATGGTGATATTTGACCTCCAATCCACAACATTGTAGTTGTTACATCTCCAATTGGACTCCATGCTCCACCAGCATTAGATGAAATAATTACTAGCCCCAACAGCAACCACTTATTTTTTTTATCTTGGATCAATTTGTTCAAAATAGAAATCATTACTATAGTGCTGGTTAAATTATCCAAGACAGCAGATAAGAAAAATGTAATTGCAGAGATTAACCAAATCAGCTTTGTTTTATTGTTCGTTTTTATACTTTCAGCAATATTTTGAAAGCCATCATGTGCGTCAATAATTTCTACTATAGTCATGGCACCAAGTAAAAAAAATACAATCTCACTAATTGAACTTAAATGATGAGAGAGTTGTTCAATGATTTGTTCTTTATTTGAGGCATTTGAAATAATTAAAGTCCAGCAAAGGACTGCTGTTATCAAGGCAGTCGCGGTTTTGTTAATCTTTATTGTATGCTCAAGAGTTATCGCTATATAACCTAATGTAAATATTATTATTAAAATGTGTATCATATTAATTTTAAGGTTCTGATGTAAGGTAAGCAATTGAAATCATTTTAGAGACTAATATAATTCTCACTGTTTTTCTATTTAAAATTTGCTTTATTTTTCTTACATCCTTCACTACAATATTTTACCTCCTCCCAAGTCTTCTCCCATTTCTTTCTCCAATTAAATGGCCTATTACAATGAAGGCAGTTTTTGGAAGGTAGGTTTCCCTTTTTTATAGTTTGTTGTCGACTATTTTTCATGAAATCATTTGTCTAAAAGTTAAATTAATTCTTGTATCTATGACCTTCTTTGACTTAGGCAATGCGTGCAGCCAATATTTTTGAAAGCTTCCTAGCATTTCTAATAAAGATCCATTCTCAAGTATCATTGAATGGGTTTGCTTAGTTGATTTATGTTTTATTGCAAATTTCCTTTCAGCACCCAAACTTAATGAGGCAATTGAACTATTTGGAATAATTTCCTTTTCATCATCGCAATGCCAACCCATCCCTTCATTTCCATCATGATACAGGTTTAATAAACAAGCGTTATAATTATAACCCGTATAAGAAGTGACTATATTCTTTATTTCAATTAAAAGGGGAGTCCATTGAATTCCTTTCTTAGTTTTATTCGAATAGGTATAATCAATTAAAGGATCAGCATAAAATGCAACTTTCCTTTTAGTAGTTATTTCTTTACCAAACATGACCAAATTTTCGTTAACCCATTCAATTTTGTTGAGGAGTTCGTTAAAATATTTATGATTTTGTTCATCATTAATTATTTTCCCAAAATAATGAGCTTGCCCATCCTGGTTTATGATATTTGGAAAACTTATCGCCATTCTTTTTTATCATTTGATTGTCTTCGAAATTATATTTTTCTTTGTGCCCAAATAACAAATTTATATCAATTTGTTTTATTAAAACCTACTATGATGCAAACAGCCATCGATCATTTAAAATTACAAATCCAACCAACTAGAGAGGCTTTATTAGCTCATCCAGTTTATAGTCAAATAAATGATTTTGAAGGGTTAAAAAAATTTTCCAAGTTTCATGTTTTTGCTGTGTGGGATTTTATGAGCTTATTAAAATCTTTACAAATTGGCCTTACATGTGTAACATTACCTTGGTTACCCGTAGGTTCTGCAAATACGCGCTTTTTAATTAATGAAATAGTTACTGGTGAAGAGTCAGATGTGGATGAAAAAGGGAATAGGATTAGCCATTTTGAATTGTATTTATCTGCCATGCGTCAAATGGGTGCGGATACTAGTAAAATGGATCATTTATTAAACTTATTAAACTCAGGTAGCTCTATATTTGACTGCATTGAAGCGGTGGACATGCCATTACAAGTGAAACAGTTTCTAAAATATACTTTTGAAATTGCCATGTATGCTCCATTACATGTAAAAGCCGCTGTTTTTACATTTGGTAGAGAGGATTTAATACCAGACATGTTCACGCAAATTTTAAATAAAATATATGCAGCGCATCCGGACAAAGTTTCAATTTTCAAATACTATATTGAAAGGCATATTGAAGTTGATGGGGGGCATCATAGTGAACTTGCGATTGAAATGGTTTCTGAACTATGTGGAGATGATAAAATAAAATGGGAAGAAGCTACAATGGCTGCTGTTGAATCTTTAAAAATAAGAGCATTTTTATGGGATGCAGTTTTGTGTTAGCAATTTTGTTTAATTTTTACAATATTTTTTTTAAACAAATATTAAACAAACAGAAATATTTTATACATTTTTATATTTTTTAACATACTTTCTAAATATTTATTTTTAACTTTTGTTTGGATTTAAAACAACGATTGTTTTGCTATTGCTTTGCATTATTTATTTAAAATAGGTAATGACAGCCGTAATGAACTGTGGAGTGTTGTGAATAAATTTGTTCACCAAAACTCAACAATATGGATCATTTGTTTCTTCTTGATGCTTCAATGGCGATCGCAAAGACCGACTATGTGTCTTTCACTTTCTTCGTTGGCACAATGGCTATGATGGCCGCGGCGGTATTTTTCTTTTTAGAATTGAACAACACTAGTAAAGAATGGAGAACCTCGGTACTTGTATCAGGGTTAATCACTTTTATTGCAGCTGTTCATTATTATTACATGCGTGGTTACTATTTAGAGACGCATGACAGCCCTACATTTTTCCGTTATGTAGATTGGTTATTGACTGTTCCTTTGATGTGTGTTGAATTCTATTTAATCACAAAAAAAGCAGGTGGTACTACAGGTTTATTATGGAAAATGATTTTAGCTTCTGTAGTAATGCTAGTTACAGGTTATTGGGGAGAGGCTGTTGCCCCAGCTCAAGCTACATTATGGGGAACTATAAGTGCTATCGCTTACTTCTATATTGTGTATGAAGTATGGTTAGGAGATGTTAAGAAATTAGCAACTGGAGCTGGTACTGCAGTAGCATCTGCTAATGCTGCACTAGGATGGTTTGTATTAGTTGGTTGGGCTATTTATCCTTTGGGATATTTAATTGGTACAGCCGATGGTCAATGGTATGCTAGCTTTAAAAATATTGGAATTGACATGAATGTTATTTACAATATTGGCGATGCTGTTAATAAAATTGGTTTTGGTTTGGTTATTTATAGCTTAAGTAGAAAAGCTGCTTAATTTATTAATATAACTACATGGGGCAAGTTGGTAACTTGCCCCATTTTTAATTTATACACATGCAGATAAAACTTCGTATTTATTTAATATTATTTGCATTTCTCTTGTTTCTTATAGATTGCGTTTTCGTATTAAATAACAGCACCCAAATTTCATTTTTAATCTTTGTCCTAATTCTTTTTGGTGTTCCCCATGGTGCCTTAGATTTATACATTGATCAGCATTTGCATAAATCAGACAGTAATCAGAAAATATTTCTTTTAAAGTATATTGCTAATATTGTAGGTTACGCTTTAGTTTGGTATTTTTTCCCCATTGCAGCTTTAATTATATTTATACTTATTACTGCTTATCATTTTGGAGAAATGGATTGGTTGGGTAAAACAGAAAAATTGATTCATAAAATCGCCTATTCAATCATTGGTTTATTATGGATTTTACTATTGCTTTCTAAGAATATTCATTTTGCCTTGCAAATTTTTATCAGAATGGAGCGGTCCGCCTTTAATGAAAGTCAATGGGTGGGACTTGCCAGCAAAATTTATCCCTTAACGCTTATTGGCCTAGCCACTATTTATTTTATTTTATTCTTTTTCAAAGTCCAGTTCTTTTCAAAAAATAAATACTACTACTATTTAATTTTACAACAAGGCATACTTATTAGTTTTGCCCTTTTTATGCCTTTATGGCTTTGTTTTGCTTTTTATTTTGGTTTTTGGCACTCCTTATTATCATTTGATAAAATAAGAATCACTTTTAGTATGCCCAATGATTTCAATGGATGGAAAAATTTACTTGTAAAAGCTGCTCCCTTTTCCATTTTGGCATGGTTTGGGTTTATATATATTACATTTTTAACGCTAAATAGTAAAGATGCTTCTGGTATTTTTACACTTCTATTTATAAGCTTATCTGTTTTAGCACTCCCGCATTTGCAAATATTTACAAAGGTAAAATTGAAGCAAGATTGATATTTGGGTCTTTTGCTTTTTTGCAACTCTTTTTGTCGAAATAAAAAAGGCCCCTATTCCTAGAGGCCTTGTCGTATTTTCCAAACCTAATATCTAATTATTTTTTTGGTGCCGTAGCGGCTTTAATAATTCCTGTAATATCCATATATTCATCTGCATCAACCACTTTATGGTCTTTATTGAATTGATATACTCCATAAAATTTGTGTTCAATTTTAACTCCATTTGCAATAGCATCATCTGTCCATCTTACATATGCTCTCACACCGCCATCTGGTTTAAATGTAACTTCATCAACACCAGGTAAAAGTTTAATGTCATTCGCTTTTATATTAGTAAGTAATTTATGTAATCCCTGAAGTCTTTGTAATAGTACTTTTTTACTTACTATTCCTTCTTCCCCATATCCAGGCCCATGTATTTTACCTGTATCAGAAAAATTATTGTTGAAAGTAATTGAATCGTTATTAACAAATGCTTCAAAACCATCTAACACTAATTTTGAATTCACTTTAAAATCAGCCATAGCGGCCTCATCTGTATTAGATGCAGTTTCGTTTTGTTTTGGATTACAAGCAAATAATATAACAGATGCTAATGCAATTGAAATTGTTTTTTTCATACATGTAGATTTAGAAATAGGGTATTGCCTATCTCAATGATTAAATAAGATACTCAGAAATGATAGTGATTACAAGAATTGTAAATAGAACTATTGCGTTAGAATTGCAAAAGATTGGGTGATTTACTTCCTTAAAGTAAGTAATAATTTGATATATTATACAATCTTTTTCTTATTTCTTTCAATAATTCTGAATAAGTGCTCAGTGTGAGGAAACAAACCCCTAAAATTGCATCAAATGGGTCGATTTTCGTTTTTATATTCTTTTCTTCTTCTGAAGTGTCAAATAATCGATGTAGTAAATAAGTCGCATATTAAATTCATTTCCATGAGGCTGTTGGAATACCTGTGTTAAATTTTTAGTGTAATTGTTATACCGTAAGCCATCAATAGGGAATTCAGATCCTAAGGCATTCTTCCATCCTATAATCAATTTACTACCGTATTTAAAATCCCAAGTATAAAACATATCTAAATTAAAGGCATTAAAATTCTGATCCTGACCATCAATAAAAGTATGCGGTTGAAAATCACCGTTTATATCTGTATAATAGAAGTTGCTATACGAAACCTTGCTCCAATAATGACGCGCACGCATAGTTAAATTCATCTTTTCAGTAAAATTGTAAATGCCACTCAAAACACTTGTATAACTTGTATTTTTTCGTCTTCCCGCTATTGGTTCTCCATTGGCTTCGCGAAAGGCATAACCATATTGTCCATTATCAATTATTCGATTTACATCAAAGTCTAAGCTAAAGTGTTCATTAAAACGATAACGAGGGCCGATTTCGATAGTATTATAAGAATCTAATGGATAATTAGGCTCTTCTGCAATCCCCAAAGTATAACGAATAAAAAAACTTTTTCTACTATCACTGCTTCCATTTATTCCAGTATACCAATAGGGCATTCGTTTCATTGATTTGCCTGTTGTTCGCATTTCAAAAAAATCTTGCTGCCAAACAGGTTGATAGTTAGCAGTTAAAGTTAAATCCCAAAAATTTCTGAATACCCAAAAGCCTATTCCTTTCAAGGTTACATTTGAAAATTTAAATGGCACATATAAATAAACAGGTAAAATACTTAATGAGTAATTTTGACTAATAAAATTTTTGGTTGGTGTAAACACATAATAACCAAGTTTTCCTATTCCCGAAAATTCATTCGGGGCTTTAAGAAAACCCAAATCATTTGGGTCGTATTTTTCAGACTCTATTGTATTAGACAGGCTATACTGCCAGTTCCCACTTACTTTACCGAATTGTAAATAACTCGCATATCCTCCATATTTATTGGCACCAGTAATGGAACTGTACCTTGTACCCCAAGTAAAATTATATCGATTGTTTTGATTAAATAAATTTATGTCAAGTCCGCTAACATTCGAATTTCTAGATCCGCCATTGCGAATTACATTTGTGTTTGTATAAGTTAAGGAAGACCTTCCTTTTAGCGCTTGATCTAACACTAAAATATTATAATTAGTAAGTGGTTCTGTTTCGACGGATGTTCTTGCACCTGTCGTTTTATTTTCATATATCGCATACATGGGCGCTGTGATTGCATTGAATACGCCTATTCCTAATTTTGATTTATTTCGTCCAGAAAATTTTGTAGCATTGTACAATTGAGTAATGCCAGGATTTAAAATCATCTTCAAATTAGCATCACTATTAACCTGATTATTTACCGCCTGGTAATTGTTAGGGGTACTTCCAACCCTTCTTGAATAAAACAATCCAGATTTATTAAACAGTTCTAACCCTTCTGTAAAAAAGGGCCTATTTTCTTGAAACTGAACTTCATAGGGTGTAAGATTTAATACTACATTGTCAGAAACTACTTGACCAAAATCTGGTATTAAAGTAGCGTCTAAAGTAAAACTTTCATTCACCCCATATTTCAAATCCATTCCACCATTTCGTAATATAGTAGTATTAGTAGTACCATTTGCTAGAGGAGTTGTTCTAACGCCAGCAGTAATATAGGGTAGTACAGATAACCTTAGGGGAGGTACAATTTTAATTACATCCATTAAGTTTCCAAATTGATTTACAAAACCATTTTGTTGAGGATCAACTTTATTCCAAAATGAACCTTCGTTATTTCGTCGGATATACCTTTGAAAATTTAAACCCCAGTCTTGAATTTCTTTTTTAGAAAAACGTAAAGCTGAATAAGGAATTTTCATTTCAACAATCCAACCATCTTTTTGCATGCTTACTTTACTTTCCCAAACCGCATCCCATGTATAATCTGTTGGTAATCCAAACTGAGTTACTTTATTAGCCACCAAACGACCGTCCGACTGCACATTTCTGGCAGTTACTAAAAATTGATAGCCATTTTGATTGTCATTATAAGTATCAAAAAAAACACTGAAGTAATCAATATCCTGGCGAGACTCGCCATCTCGAGCAGTTAGCTGCTTTCGGATCAATTTTGGATCATCATAAAGATAAGCGCCTATATATACGGCTTGATCACTATATAAAACGCGCACTTGGGTATTTTGCTTTGCAGGAACACCAAAAGTTGGGAAATTTACAATAAAGCTATCTGCGATTGCAGCTTGTTGCCAAACAGCCTCATCCAAAATTCCATCTATTTTGATAGGGGTATTAATTTTTAATGCAGGTAGATTTCTTTCCTGCGAAAAAGCATTAGTGACTAATACAACCCCAAAAATCAACCCAAAAAATTTATTCATATTAAGTGGGCAAAACTAAAGAAATAACCGATGAAATTGGTCATTTCTTTAGTTTTTTGCCTGAAATGTAGTCCAAGGATAGGACTTCATTTGTTTCAAATATTTATCCTGCCATTTATATTCGGGATGTGCAGTATAAAAGGTTTCCCCAATAAAATCTTTACCACAAGGATGGCCCAAATGAGCCCAAAATTTCATGTCTTTTGCCATTGCTGCAGTGGTAACTTTTCCTTGAACCGCACCCATAGGATAATAAGGACCCATATCAAATTCTTTACATCCTGCAGCATCTTCATCAACATGACCACATACCACACAGCGATTGTTTAGTTGTTTGTTTTGAACTGCGTCAAAATGATCAGCTTCAAGTACTTTTCCAGTTTCATCATCTAATTTTCCTTTTAAGTCAATTACTAATTTTTCCATTCTGAGTTTTCTTGCATTAGGACTATTTGAAATATCAGCAGTATTAAAGGTTGTTTCTTCCTTAATTAATTTTTGATCACTAGCAAAATTGGATCCAATCATTGCTGTGTCTTTACTTCTCCATACTTTATAGTTTTTTAATCCCAATTCAATTTTTGCAACTTCATTAGTCTTAGTATCACCAATTAACCAATCATTCGCATATCCTCCATTATTACCTGTGGTAAATATTTTTACTGCGTCATCTATGCTATTTGCATATTGAGCCACTTTTCTTGCTCTTTGAAATTCGGGTATACCTGTTGTATCAAAACCTAGAAATTGAGTTATTGTAGTTTCTGTTATAAGAATACCATTTGAAGAAATGACAAAGTCATCTCCACTATGAATAAATCCTGGCATACAATCCATGATGATATGATTACCCTTTTCTGGTACTATATCTGCAACCACATTCCAATATTGACCTAATAAATAATTAGTCCAGTTATTATGCCCCATCACTATTTTGCCATCTTTTGTAAAACTACCTGTAGCGATAAAAGCACTGCAATTTCCTGGGGCTTTATTGTTACCTGAATTTGGTTTTTCTTTATTCATTAATTGAGGCACATAATAGTAAGCTAATTCTTGTGTTGCATTATAGGCAGTGATGTCTAAGCTATCATACTTTATTCCTTTAGCTGCTAAACCTTCTACTATACCATTTATTTCATTTTTATATTCTCTATCAAGTTTATCCCAAAGAAAATTTTTGGCACAGCTTCTGTAAAAATTCCAATCATGTTTTGTTTCATGTTCTAAAAAAAAGCCGGTGGCCTTAATTGCAGTATCAATTTGGTTTGATAATAAATAACCATTTTGAAAACCAATATCAGAAGGTGACCCTTCTAAGTGTATATTAAACCAGCCATTTTTATACTCTAATGATGATTTTGCTAAACGGGCTTTATTATCTTGATTTTTACAAGAAAATAAAAAAAGGGCACTCAGTAGGACGATAATTGTTTTTTTCATTTTGATAAATTTTGATAAATTAATTTTTTTTAATCTTTCCAAACAGACATGCCTTCACAACAATTGGCACAAATGTCTATATTTTTTCTGCTTTTTTTTAATTCTGCTCTAAATTTTTGATAGTTTTGATTATGCCAAATTTCTTTAAAAGGTTGATTTTTTAAATTACCCAAATGATGTGTCGCATCCTTATCAAAACTACAAGGAACTACAATTCCATCCCAAGTGATCACATTGGAATATTGCATTTTCCAGCATTTATTAGATAATTTATTTTTTGATTTAAAGATCCCGTCTTTATTTTTTTTATACCTACTATATTTTTCATTAGTAGGGATCAAGTTATTAGGGTCATTTTCATAATCATAAACCTGTGCGGTTTTAAAACGTAATTGATCAACCCCAATATCTTTAGCTAATTGTTTAACATCATCAATTTGATGTTCGTTATGCTTGACAACTAGAAACTGAAAAATTACAAATGGTTTCTTACTGTTTAAATCTTTTTTCCATTTAACAATATTTTTAGCACCTTGTAATACTTTCTCAATATCTCCCCCAACTCGATATTGTTTATAGGTTTCTTGTGTAGTGCCATCCAAGGAAATGATGAGTCGGTCTAAACCACTTTCTACGGTTTTTCTTGCATTTTCATCAGTCATATAATGTGCATTGGTCGAAGTGGCAGTATAAATTCCTTTACTACTCGCATACTTTACCATCTCTAAAAAATCTGGATTAAGATAAGGTTCACCTTGAAAATAGAATGTTAGATATAAAAGTTCTTTATGAATTTCATCAATAGTTGATTTAAAAAAGTTTTGGTCTAACATACCTGTAGGTCGGGTAAAAGCTCTAAGGCCACTTGGGCATTCAGGGCATCTTAAATTACAACTGGTTGTAGGTTCGAAAGAAATTGAAACAGGGTAGCCCCATTGAACAGGCTTGTTTAATAATCGGGCAGCATAATAGCTTGATAAAACTTTAACTCCATTCCATGCTCTTTTAATGGTGAGTTTACTTATAAAATTTGAACTATCGTTCCAGTTGAATCCTTCCATATATAAATTTAAAGATATTATTCAAAGAACTTATGAAAAGCAAGATATTTATGTTTTTTAATATTGACTTTTAATATAAAAAAGTTAATCTTTTTACTAATTTAACGCTTAATTCTTTATTGATTCATACCTGCTACACTTTAGTAGTATTGCCTGCTCTAATCTGGTCAAATATTGCCATATATAATTGATAATCAAATATATATGATTAAATTTTACTCATTTTTCATTTCAATTATTTGGAATAATCAAGATGCATGTTTTTTATTTATTCAAAATAGTACGACTTATAATGACTTAAAGTTAAAATTGCTTTGACTGCGAATGGTATTAATTGAAAATCTTATGGTAAATTGTAACTATCAAGATGCATTTCTAAATCCAAATACAAAAATCCAATGAAGACCTTTTTCAAAAACAAATTGATTCGTATTGTTTCCTTTATCGTTGTCATTATAATGTCTTTTGCATTTGTATTGCCTAGCTTAGTGGATTGGGCAATGGTTGCTCGCATTCGTGAGGAAGGATTACAACATTCAAAAGTGATGGAGTATGAATCTTATATAGTTGATGTACTTGGCGCAAGACTCACTTTGTCAAAGGATATGCAGCATGCGCAAGTTTGGGCACTAGATGAAATGAAGAAGATGGGATTAAGTCAAGTGAATAGTGAACCCTATATGGATTATGGTGTCACTTGGGATAATGAATATGTTTCGGCACATATGATAACCCCCGATTATATGCCCCTTAATGCTTATCCCGTTGCATATACTTCTAGCACACAAGGAAAAATTAACGCAGAGGCAATTGTAGTTGATATACAAACTAAAGATGAGATGGCTGCGCTTAGGGGTAAGCTAAGTGGTAAGGCGGTACTCATTTCTAATCCCGCAGTTATAGACCTGCAAACACTCACCAATGGAGTACATCGATATAATAGCGAGGAACTCACTGCACTTGAGCAAACTGCTATTGTTCCCATTAAGCCTAAGCCAGCCAGGGTAATAGCAAATCCAACATCCATTACAGCGGCGGAGCGTATTGCATTTTTTAAAGCAGAAAATGTAGCGGTGGTTTTGCAAACGGATGGCAATCGACTTGGCATTGTTCCTGCTTATTCTCGTCCAGGTGTAAGAGAAGATGGATGGAGTGCAGCAGGAATGCAAAATTCTGTACCCATTCTTGCAGTGACCCCTGAGCATTACAATAGAATGTATCGAATTCTTAAACGAGGCATTTCAGTAAATATTGAATTAGAAATTAGAAATAGAATTGGAGATAAAGTAGAACAAGCAATGAATTTGGTTGGTGAAATTCCTGGTACAGATCCAAAGGCAGGTGTGGTTATGGTAGGAGCACATTTTGATACTTGGCATGGTAGTTCAAATGCTAGTGATAATTCATCTGGTTCAGCGGTGGCACTTGAAGCAATGCGTATACTCAAAACATTAGGAGTGCAACCAAAGCGTACAATTCGAATTGCATTATGGTCAGGTGAAGAGCAAGGACTTTATGGTTCACGTGCTTATGTGCAAAAGCATTTTGGAGATCCGCGTAATGCATCTATTGGCATTAAACCTGAGTATGAACTTTTGTCTGCTTATTTTAATCAAGATTATGGGGCTGGTCAATATCGTGGGATATACTTACAGGGGAATGAAGCAGCACGCACTATGCTTACTGCATGGATGGAGCCTTTCCATGATTTAGGCATGACCATGGTATCTAATCAAAGTTTAGGTAGTACAGATCATGTTGCTTTTGATGATGTGGGACTTCCTGGATTTCAGTTTTTACAGGATCGTACACCAGGAACTGCAGGACATACCAATCTTGATTATCTTGAAGGTATTCAGCCCGAAGACCTCATGAAGAACGCAACCATAATGGCTTCATATATTTATCATGCAGCAATGGCAACTGAAAGAGTTCCTAGAAAGGCGATTCAGAGTTCGAAGTAATTTAACTCAGTTTGAATACGAAAAAGGCCTCTATTGCTAGAGGCCTTTTTCGTATTCATCAAACTTTTATTAAAACCTATTTTGTTGCTGCAGGAAGGTCTGTATTAGATAAGTCTCTGTGTATTTTCCATTTGCCTTCTTCTTTTTTCCAAAGCACGATATATTTTCCTTTATCTTCTATTTTGCCATCCTTTAATTTAATTTCAAATAAACCTTCCTCGGTAATGAAATTCTCATCACCCCAAACTTCTAAGGTAGTAAGTGAAATGTCACCACCCATTTTTGTAAAACCACCCCAAAATGCGGCTATATTTTCTTTTCCTGTTATTGAAGGCATATTATTAATCATCAATTTACCCTCTTTGCTATACATATTGGCAGCACCAACAGAGTCGCCCTTTGATAGTAAGCTACAAATTTCTTTATCACCTGCTTCTATTTCTTTTTTTGCATTGTTTAAATCAAATGCGGGTTTTGTTTCTTGATTTGTACAAGCGATTAATGATGCTGATACAAGTAAACCTAATAATAGTTTTTTCATATTGTTATTTGTTTTTATGAACAATAAATATATATAAAATACTTTTAAAATAAAAGTGTTTTAATACAATTTTATTTCAGGAATATTTACCTGAATCTATTTGGAGTGACTATATATCAACTGTATGCCTTTTTAATTATTTTATAAATAGGAGACCCTTGACTTGGGGTTTTCAGGTAAAATTCACCTAATTTCAATCATCTAAAATATATCCTATGAAGAATCTTATATTAGGTCTGCTTTTACTGTATTCAATGAATGTATCAGCGCAAAGAACAGATCATCGACTTCGGCGACAAATTGAAGATCTAGTTAAGGATTTTAATGGTGATATAGGCGTATATGTCCATGACCTTTCAAAAAATAAAATAGTGGAAGTAAATGCAGATACTATTTTTCCTACTGCGAGTATCGTTAAAATTCCTATTC
>Ga0194060_10000502_pt1 | contig 28311 bp, 29 predicted proteins | sample SepL225m_MetaG_FD_163427 | JGI IMG/M metagenome (GOLD analysis project Ga0194060, IMG submission 163427) | Anoxic zone freshwater microbial communities from boreal shield lake in IISD Experimental Lakes Area, Ontario, Canada - Sep2016-L222-5m | ecosystem: Environmental > Aquatic > Freshwater >...
TCACCCTCTTCCCCGGGCAGCCTTTCCGCCGCCTCGGCCTCGCTCGGTCCTGCGACCGTGAGCGATTCGATTTTGATTGTGACACGCGTCGTTGGCCCCGCATCGTGTCCAGCATCGGGAGCTGCGACACTCGCATCAACTGCCTGATTCCAGCCGGCATCAACGCCGAACGGGATTTCCTGACAAGTACCCTCGGTGTTGTCGCCGATGATTCCCGGCGGCAGGCAACGAAGGTGCGGGCTGTGGCAGTCGCCATCACGACGACACGGAATCACACAGCGGAACTCTTCGTTGCAACGTTCGCCGGCGCTGCAATCGGTGTCGCGGAGGCAAAAGTTGAACCCCGCGTCCTCTTGCACCGAAGCATCAACCGACTCGCCTTCCTTCGTTCCGGGGGTCTTCACGCAGCCAAAACCAAGCAACAAAACCAACAGATAGCTCGCTCTCATGAACTCTCCAAAACCGGTCAAAGCGCGCATAGCGCTGCCGGTCGTAGTAGAAAATGGCTAAACTCAGCCACTCCTGTTAACTCTCGACGGATTGTCGATGAACGCTCAAGCATTATGCTCGTTTTTTGGCTAAATGTCAATGATTTCCGACAAATAAAAGCGCGCCAACCTTTCGGGTGGCGCGGCACAGATTTCGCTAGTCGTAGGTATAAAGGGCAACCATCGGACCGTCGAACTTGATTCCTTTCAGCATCAGCTCCAACTTCCAGGAACGATTACCCTCTTTGTTAGGTTTCGAACGGCGCAGAAACACTGGAAAACGCGAACTGTACTCCGGGCGCTTCGGATCCGGGTGAAACTCAACCTCGACGTTTGGCAAAGCCACGGCAAGTTCCGCTGAACCATCCTTGCCCTCTGATCGCAGAGCAGTATCACCATGTTCTGCTACGAACATGAGCGCCTCGACAAGCGTCACAAGCCGACATCCTGGGATTGCTTGCCAGTCATCGGTCAAACACCTGGGAATCGGCGAACTGTAACAGAACGGCTCAGAAACCCTGACATCAAACCACTCGCCTTCGTAGTATTTGGTAACACCCTGAATCTTGAGCCCCTCATACAAATCCTCGAAGTTCTTCTGAAGTCCCACGAGCTCTTGCTCACTAAACATCGTGGTTGTGAGCGGAAGGAGCTGCTGGATCAGACAAAAGTCGACTGCCCTGCAGACAAAAGTTGGCCAATCAAACAGCTCTCCGAGCTCCGGTCGCGTACGATATTTCCACGCCAACTCCGGTTCAACCCCTGCTTCCGTGACATTGCGAACTTTTAGGCGAACATCAAACCCCGCCATGTAAAGCCGGTAAAGCGCCGCTCGCTTTCGCACCAACGCTTCCCTCTCCATGTAGCATTTCATCTATCCTCCACCCCCGTTGTTGACTGCGTTTCAGCCAATCTGAACTGAATATCGCAGAAAAAACGCAAAATGTCAAGGGTTTTGCTGTGATATAATCAAAATATATGACGAATGTCGAAATCGCTTCGATTCTCCGCGAAATGAGCGCTTACTATTCTATGGATGATGTCGCTTGGAAACCGGCGGCTTATGAAAAAGCCGCGGCCGCAATTTCCGGTCACGATTATCAAATGAGTTTTATTTATAAAAACAAAGGTCTGCGCGGACTCGAAGACGTTCCCGGAATCGGCCCGCATATCGCGGCACACATCCAGACGCTTTTGCGCCACAAGACTTTTAGCGAATTAAAAGCCTATCGCAAAAAATATCCGGTCCACCTGCTTGAACTCACGAGCGTCGAAAGCGTCGGGCCTAAAACCGTCAAAACTTTGTATAAAAAATTGGGTATTCGCGATTTAGAGGATCTGGAACGCGCCGCTCGAACCGGAAAGCTCAGCAAGCTCAAAAATTTCGGGCCGCGTTCGGAGGCGCGTATTTTAGATGCGGTTTTGCGTTTGCGCCAAGTTGAAGGCCGAAAGTTTTTGGGCGAAGTCCTGGGGGTTGCGCGCGATTTTGAGACTCGCATGCGCTCGGTTCCGGGCGTCGCTCACGCCGTCGTCGCAGGATCAGTGCGCCGTATGCAGGAAACGATTGGCGATATCGATTTGCTTGTGACCGCAAAGAATCTTGCCAAAGCGCGCCAGGCTTTTCTCGATTTCCCGGAAGTCGCCCGTATAATCGAAGAGGGCAAAACCAAGGTCGCGGTTGAACTCAAAAACGGCATGCGCGCCGATATCCGTCTCGTTCCCGATTCCGAATTCGGAGCCGCGCTGCAATATTTCACCGGCGACAAAAATCACAATATCGAAGTTCGCAAAATCGCGATCAGCAAAGGTTATAAGCTTAATGAATACGGGCTTTTTAAGGGTGAGCACAAACTTGCCGCAGCCACCGAAGAAGCGATTTACGCGAAACTCGGGCTTGATTATATGGAGCCGGAACTACGAACAAATTCCGGAGAAATCGAGGCGGCTAAAATGGATTCCCGTCCCCGCCAAGCGAGGACTGGCCTGCGCGGGAATGACGGAAAAAGTGCGCTACCAAACTTAATCAAATACAGTGATTTGCGCGGCGATTTACAGGTTCAATCAAGCTGGACTGATGGCCGAAACTCAATCGAGCAAATGGCTCGTGAGGCGATGAAACTCGGACTTGAATATATCGCAATCACCGACCACTCGCAGGCACTCGCCTTCGCTCACGGTCTCAACCCGAAAGATCTCGAAAAACAAGGCCGCGAGATCGATTTAATAAATCAAAAAATCAAGAAATCAAAAAACCAATTACACATCCTCAAAGGCATCGAATGTGATATTTTAAAATCCGGAAAAATGGATTTGCCGGATTCGACGCTTGCGAAACTTGATTTCGTCGGCGCTTCGATTCATTCGCATTTCAAATTACCGCGCGCCGAGCAAACTAAGCGCCTGATTCGCGCCATGAAAAATCCGCACGTCGATATTATTTTTCATCCGACGACGCGTCGCATCGGCCGTCGCGAAGAAGCCGACATGGATTTAGATTTGATTTTTAAAACCGCGCGAGCCACAAATACCCTGCTTGAAATCAATGCCTCCGATCGCATGGATTTGCGCGATGTTCACATTCGCAGGGCGCTAAAATTCGGTGTGAAATTCATGATTAATTCCGATTCGCATTCGATCGCGCAACTCGCAAGTTTAGAACTAGGAATAGCCCAAGCCCGCCGCGGCTGGGTTACAAAAAAAGACGTTTTGAACTCGAGAAATTTGGACGAAATCAAAAAGTGGCTCATGACGCCAAAAGCGGAAAGATGATGAAAATTCAAGCAAGCGCAAAGGTCTAAGGATCCAAATACCGAGACGCTAAAACTCAAAACTTCAAGAGCTACTTGCTACAGCGAAAAATCCATCGACTGTCAGCAGAATACTTGTGATCAGCGCTACTATGGACCACATCCAGATATTGACCACGGGAATTACGACCCACGCGGAATACGCCCAGGACGGAGTCAGAGGCCGGCTTCATGGCAATGCGATACTGATCGTCTGATATCTGACGAGCATCAAACAAACGCTGCGCGAGCCCAACTTCAGCCGGACAGATTTCGAGATTAAAAGTTTCTGCTCGTTCATAAATCTCTTTTGCCGTCGCGCCCTGCGCAAAACCAAGATCAGCGACGGTAAGACGAACAATGTCCAGCGTTTCTAATTCGGACTTTTTCTTTCGAAACCTATCGATGAAGCTGCCTGTCGACTTTTTCGTCGTAAAATTTTTACTATCCAGTAACCGCTTTGCCCAATGCGTAATTTCTATTCCAGCTTTCTTCAGGGCAGAAATATATTCTTCCTTCGTCTTATCACCTATTTCAAGACTTGATCTTCTAATCTTCGCTTCCGGAAAACGGGTGAAAATTTTCTCAATGTTTAACTTAAAAATACCCGGAAAGAGTGGTCCAATATAAACCCTCGTGTCCGGTTTCACTTCATGCTCACTAGTCGCGATTTGATCCGGGCGACAATCATTAAAAACAATCAACATGTCCTCTTTCGGATTGCGCATTTCACGAAGCTTAGAGACTCGGGGATCATTATTATTACCAAATCCCTGAATCGGTTCGTCGATTTCATACAAAAAAGCAAGGTCATCCTTCGAGAGCTGTTCTTTCTTGTTTATCTTTCGCTCGATTGCGGTGACTTGCTTCATGTCCGCAGATTGCTTGGCATACTTTTCACCATTCGGGTACTTCTTGAGCTTTTTTGCGAGGACATCGGAGATATAGGGATCGGTGTTCTGGTTGGCGCCGATTCCACGAACCTCTTTCAGATTTCCGGAAACAACATGCAGGGCGGCACGTGGAATCCTGGCTGTTCCCTCCGAATCCATGGAATAGTAGATGGTGAGATCCCCGTCTGATAGATAGCTTTTCGCTGTTGCGTCACCCGCGATACAAAGATTGGTGTTAAAACCTTTCAGGGTTTTGGTGAGCTTGGTTTCGCCAGAACCTTTTTTGTAAGTTTTCCAAACTCCGCGAGTTTCTTTAAGTTGCTTTTCATCGAGTGGTACGAGCGAACGCAAAGTTTCGGCATATAAAATCGGGAATTTATAGCCCTTGGTTCTTTCTTTTTCTTGCTGATTTCCGGCGTTGATGCGATCAAGCACTATGGCAAGCGCCTGGCTATTAAGTTCTGGAAAGGGTGCCGTCGTCGGCTTCCCGGGCTTGCGACCAGAATATTGATTAGTCACAATGTCATAACTTCCGGTCTGCAGAACTTCGCGAATCACATAATATTTGAACCAATCCGGATAGGCCGCTTCACTAGAAACGAGATAGTTAATCCAAACATCGAGCGACCGACGCTGATCCTCAACCACTATTTCAGCCAAGCGCTGTTTCGTTTCTTGCTTTACTTTTTCTGGAACATCTTTGTAATCATCAATCTCACCGCGCTCGCGTAACGCTTCTATTTGATATTTCCAATAGCTTTCCGGGATTTCTTCGGTTTTAATGACGAATTTTTCATGAAGAGAATCCCTAAGCGCTGCGATGTTAAAATCGCGGCGTTCTTCGTCAAGACTGCCATCCGGATTCTTCGGATTTAAGAGTCTACTAATGCGATCAAAGTAATTCTGAACTAATTTATCTTCCGTCACGGCTTCCCCAGTTTCCGCCTGCTTGCGAATAGCCGCGCGCAAAACCGGCTTCGAACCAGACAAGTCAGAATATTTTTGTGAAATAATGTCGTTTTCCATATGCGGGCATTATAGCAAATAAATCTGGTATAATTACGTGGTATGAAAAAAGAAGTTCGCGCTGCGCTCGGCTTTCAAATGGGCCACGTGCCACATATTATTACCAAACCTCTCAAACAACATTTTCATCTTGAAAACAATTTTAAGATTTGTGTTTCGGGCTCCGCGGGCGGAAATATCGCCGAAGAAGGCATGCAGGGCGCCTATGAACTTGGGCGTCAAATCGGTTTGCGTGGGGTGATTCTGCTCACCGGCGCTACGACCGGCATTCCGTTCATCGCCGCCAAAGGAAATTTTGATGTTGGCGGACTCGCTATTGGATTCTCACCGGCTTCAAGCGCTATCGAACACGTAAAATCCTACAAACTTCCAACCGATTATCATGACGTGATCGTCTATACCGGTTTCAATTATTCCGGACGAAACCTGCTTTTGACCCGCGCTTCCGACGCCGTTATCACGGTGAACGGCCGCATCGGATCGCTCAACGAATTTACAATCGCTTTTGAAGATAAAAAAATCTGTGGTGTACTGGAAGGCACGGGCGGCATGGCTGATCACATCAGAAAACTTCTCGAAATCGGAAAGCGCGGTTCTGATCGCGTGATTTTTAGCCGCGATCCGGGAGAACTCGTACATCTGGTAATTGAGCGTTTGAAAGCCGGTTTTATTTCGGAAGGAGGTACGCACAAACCCGCGGATAGCTTCTAAAATATTGATATGCGCCCAACTATTTTCATCGGCTCAGATCACGCCGGTTACAATCTAAAAAACCATTTGGTGAAGTTTTTGGTTGAACAAGGTTATGAAGTCACCGATGAAGGTGCGCACGAACTTGACCGCGACGATGATTATCCGGATTTTGCCGCCGCTGTCGGTCGCCGGGTCGTCGCCGAAAAGGCTATGGGAATTCTGCTTTGTGGAAACGCGGAAGGAATCTGCATCGCCGCCAATAAAATAAAAAATATTCGCGCCGGAATCGGTTACAGCGTTTATGCTGCCAGAACCACACGCGAAGATGACGATGCGAATATAATTTGTTTGCCGGGAAGAGTTCTGACTCGCGAAGAAGCTGAAAGAACCGCTCTGGTTTTTCTAACCACGCGATTTTCCGGCGCCGCGCGTCACAAGCGTCGCATCAAAAAAGTGAAGAAACTTGAAAACGAGGGCTAGTCCCTCGTTTTTCTTGTGTAATTTTCGAGATATCCCTTTACCCTTAACCCTGCCTGTACCCGACCTATTAAATCAATACAAAAGGGTATATCCTGTACTACATATGATTGAAATCATTCCTGCGATTCTCGCTCACGATGCTATCGAATTTGCGCAGAAGATGCGCAAAGTTGAAGGCATGGTTAAAACTGTGCAAGTTGACTGTATGGACGGCGAATTCGTCAAAGACATTACCTATTACGACGGCGCTGCCATTCAAACAATGGCAACTCCAACCAAGTACGATTTGCATTTGATGGTTATAAACGCCATCGAGGTTTTAGAAAATTGGAAACACGTCGCTTCTCTTTTACGTGCAACTTTTCACATCGAAGCCGTGGAAAATCCAGCCGAGATAATCGCCGAAATCCAAAAGCGCGGTATCGAACCGTGCGTTGCGATTAACCCCGAAACTCCGCTCGAAAAAATCATTCCCCTTTTGCCGCATGTCGAATCGGTGCTCGTGATGGGCGTACATCCAGGAGCTTCCGGGCAGCCGCTTGTATCCGGAACCAATGAACGCATCGCAAAAATCCGCGCACTAATGCCCGACCTTCCAATCGCCGTCGACGGCGGAGTTTCGATCATCACGGCAAAGAGAATGGTCGAAGCTGGCGCTACCAGGCTTATCGCCGCAAGCGCGCTTTATAAATCAAAAGACATCAAGGCTGCAATTCGAGAATTCCAGAGCTTAGGTTAAAGGGTAAAGGGGTAAGGGAAACATTTTCTGATACAATGTTCCCATATGGCTCACGTTCATGATGCCGATATCGAAAAGATGGAACTCGTCGCAAATACCGTACGCGAAGATATTATTCGCATGCTTGTCGCGGCGGGCTCCGGACACAGCGCAGGGCCTCTCGGCATGGCTGATGTTTTTACAGCTTTGTATTTTCACATCCTCCATCACAATCCAAAGAAACCGGAATGGGAAGAACGCGACCGCTTGATTTTATCGAACGGGCATATTTGTCCGGTGCGCTATGCGGCCATGGCAAATGCCGGATACTTTCCGCGCAAAGAATTATTAACTCTACGCCGATTCGGTTCGCGTTTGCAGGGCCACCCGGAACGCGCAAAATTACCCGGACTTGAAACCACTTCCGGGCCGCTCGGTTCCGGTTCTTCGCAAGCTGCCGGCATGGCTTATGCGGCGCTCATGGATAAAAAGAAATGGCGCGTTTATTGCTGTATGTCAGACGGCGAACTTGAATGCGGTCAAACTTGGGAAGCGGCGCTTTTTGCCGGTCGAAATCGCCTACGAAATCTTACTTGGATTATCGACCGCAATAATATCCAAATCGACGGTACAACAGAAGATATCATGCCGCTCGAGCCGTTGCGCGCCAAGTTCGAATCGTTTAACTTTCACGTTTTGGAAATCAACGGCAATGATCTTCGTGCCATCATCGACGCTTGCAATGAAGCTAAAACTATTTCAGAGAAACCGACGGTGATTATCGCGCATACGATTCCGGGACGCGGCGTCGACTTCATGGAAAACGATTATCGCTGGCACGGAATGCCACCAAACGCAGAACAGGCCGAAGTCGCACTCCGCGAACTACGCACGCTTGGCGGGAAAATCCGGAGCGAACATGAGTAAAAAAATCCTCCGCATCACGACTTCGTGGTGCGGAGTTTGCTACTGACACGGCTCACGAACGATCTTCGCGAATGAAGGCAACGAGTTTTGCCGGATGCCAGTAGTAGTCCGGTTTGCCGTTCCCGAGGCCAAGAACCATCTTCCCAGATTTCATTCCGAAGCCGAAGAGACGGATGCTCTTGTCCGGCGCCGTGATCGGAGCCGAGATGGCATAGACCCACTCACCATCTTCAAGCCCAAGGTCCGCAAGGCAGAGGCTCGGACCCAAATCAGCCGGCCCAGGGAAAAGCCCACGAGCCCGGCCAGAGACAACGAGATCCTGATACTTGCAGCCGGCTGTTTCGTGAAGCGCGTGAACAGAAAGAACTTCGACTCTTGCTTCATTGTGCTCCTCTTTGATTGGCAGCTGCCTAAGAAGGTTGTCGGCAGCCGGCGTCACCCCGACCCCCCGAGCCCGAAGCGATTCCCAGATTTGCTTGTATCCGAGATACGGACCAAGCATCACCCGCTTCGAATAACTGGTTCTCATCGACACCTTGCTCTCCTCTCGCGAAAAGTTCTCGGAAAAAACCGCTCGCAATTAATACCATTATTTTCCGCAAAAGTCAACCGGTGCGCTATACTAGTGAATAATATGGAGGAGATGTATCTTGCCCCTAATTTGTTTGCGTCCGATATTTTACAAAAACCAACCCGCGACGGGTTCGGCGATGCACTCGTGGACCTCGGAAAAAAGGATCCGCGCGTTGTGGTTTTGTGCGCCGATTTGACCGAATCAACTCGTGTTCTGGCTTTTAAAAAAGCTTTTCCGGATAGATTTATCCAGCTCGGCGTCTCCGAACAATCGATGGCTTCGATCGCTTCCGGCATGGCGCTCGCCGGAAAAATTCCGTTCATCGCGAGCTATGCGATGTTTAGTCCTGGACGAAATTGGGAACAGCTGCGAACCTGCGCCGGACTTCAAAACACACCGGTGAAAATTGCCGGCGCCCATGCCGGAGTTTCAGTCGGACCAGACGGCGCCACTCATCAAGCCATCGAAGATATCGCCATTACCCGTGTGATTCCTAACATGACCGTCGTTGTGCCTTGCGATATGCACGAAACTCGCAAAGCCACAGTGGCTTCGGTTGGTGTTGACGGTCCGGTTTATATCCGGTTTGCGCGCGATAAATCACCGGTTTTCACAACCACTGAATCGCCTTTCAAAATCGGACGAGCTAATGTTTTGCGTGAAGGAAATGACGTCGCCTTAATCGCTTGCGGTCCGCTCGTCTATCAAGCGCTTCTCGCCGCCGAAGTTTTATCAAAGAAAAAAATCAGTGCGCGCGTAATCAACTGTCACACCATTAAACCGCTCGATGAAAAAACCCTGCTCGCGGCCGCGCGCGAGTGCGGGGCCGTGGTTTCGATCGAAGAACATCAGGTTATCGGCGGACTCGGTGGCGCCCTCTCGGAATTATTCTCTCAAAATTATCCGGTGCCGATGGAATTTGTCGGCGTCAAAAACCGCTACGGCGAATCCGGCGAGCCGGACGAACTACTCGCGCACTTCGGACTTACCGCTCCACACATAGTCGAAGCCGCCAAAAGAGTTTTAAAACGAATCTAATATGTACGACATAGTCACAATCGGCGACATCAAACTAGACACTTTCATCGTGCTGCCGGAAGCCTCACTTTCTTGCACCCTGAAAGACCAAGATTGTTTACTATGTCTTGCTTACGGAAAAAAAATCACGGTCGATGCTTTTGCACCGCAAATCGCGGGCTCGGCCGCAAACGTAGCCGTCGGAGCTTCACGCTTGGGTTCGCGTACGGCGATTTATTCAGTTATGGGAGACGACGAAACCACTGACCTGGCCTTCAAAAAGCTGGGCCGAGAAGGCGTCGATACTCGCTATGTCAGCATCAAAAAAGACGCAAATTCGAGTTTCTCTATCGTGCTCACCTACAAAGGCAATCGCACGATTCTCGCAAAGCACGAACCGAATGTTTACACGCTTCCAAAAATCGATGAGACAAAATGGCTTTATCTTTCAGAACTCGGTACGCACTATCACAAACTTTTCGATAAGCTGCCCGAATACATAAAGGCCAAAGGCATCAAACTTGCTTTTAATCCCGGCACCATTCAACTTCAAGCCGGAGCAAAAGCCCTTTCACCGATTCTGAAAGCCACGGAAGTTCTTTTTGTGAATCTTGAAGAAGCTGAGATGCTTCTCGGAATAAAAGATCACAACGAAATCGAAAAAATAATAAAACTAGTTTGGAAGCTTGGTCCGAACATCGTTGTGATTTCTGACGGTGCGCGCGGCGCCTACGCTTTTGATGGCGGAAAGATCTATTTTCACCCTTCGCTTCCCGTTAAAGTTGTTGAAGCGACCGGTGCCGGAGATTCGCTTGGCTGCGGGTTCGTCGCTGCCTTCATTGAAGGTAAAAAAATTCAGGAATCGCTCGCCTGGGGAATCGCGAACGCCTCTTCGGTGATCACACAGGTTGGTCCGCAAGCGGGACTTTTGACGCGCGCCGGTATAGATAAAGTATTAAAAAAGCACACCAAGGTTCATCTGAAGGAAATCTAAGTATGCTTGTAAATCTTTCGAAGATCCTGGACCACGCGAACAAACACAACTATGCTGTGCCGGCGTTCAATATCAATAACATGGAAATCGCACAGGCCGTAATCGTTGCCGCCGTCGCCGAGAAGTCTCCGGTGATTCTGCAGACCAGTGAAGGCGCGATTGATTATGCCGGTCTGGATTATTTGAGCGCCATCGCTCACACCGCGGCACACGCAAAAGTACCGGTGGTTTTCCACGTTGATCACGGCAAGAATTTTAAACTCGTCAAAATGCTGATCAAGAGCGGTGAATATACTTCGGCGATGTACGACGGGTCTTCACTTCCCTACTCCGAAAATATTCGCAACACTCGCGAGCTGGTTAAACTCGCCCACTCGCGACGGATGACGCTCGAAGCCGAACTCGGCGCCATCAAAGGTACTGAAGATAAGGTGAGCGTCTCGGAACGCGCTGCTTTTTTCACCGATCCGAAGCAAGCGCTTGATTTTGTGCGCAAAACTGGTTGCGACGCGCTCGCGATTTCGGTCGGCACAGCTCACGGTGCCTATAAATTTGAAGATAAAACCGAGCTTGATTATAAACGCATCGCGGAGATTAAAAAACTCACCAAGATGCCGCTCGTTTTGCATGGTGCGAGTAATGTTCCGGCCGAACTTGTGGCGCTCGCCGAACATCACGGTGCTGATTTGACCGGCGCGCGCGGTGTTGCTGACTCGGCGCTAAAAAAAGCCGTCTCGCTCGGCGTAAATAAAGTAAACATCGATTCGGATCTACGGATTGCTTTTGTGGCCGGCGTGCGCGAGGCGCTCGATATGTATCCGTCAACCATCGATCCGCGAAAAATCCTGATTCCGGCGCGCGAACTTATGACCAAACTCGCACGACACAAGATGCGAATACTCGGTTCAAGCGGCCGCGCTTAAAGCCTGAGTTTAGGCAATTTTCTTTTCTATTATTGAAACTCGGCGACGAAAGTCGTCGAATTTTTTGTAGACTTCGTCGGTGACACATTCCGAACCGCGATGCCACTCATCGACGACATCAAAACGGCGGTCGACTTCGTCAAAACGCTTGTCAACCTCGCAAAAACGAGCGTCCATCTCACAGAAACGAGAGTCCATCTCACAGAAACGAGAGTTAATCTCACTGAAATGAAAATCAACTTCGTCGAAACGCCTATCATGTTCGCTAAGGCGAGCATCGATTCCGTCGAAACGCCGATCGTGCTCATCAAAGCGCGTCTGCATATGCAGAAACCCTTGTTCCATCAAAACCGCCAGGCTATCAATCTTGTCTGCGAGGTTATTTATTCGAATCTTCTTTCTCATATCATTAATTATGGGAATATATTTTTCGCCCGGTCAAGAGTCTGATTTGCGGGTGATTTTAAAATCGTGTGGATAAAAAAAGCGCCCCGATATTTTGGGGCGCAGACTGCGAACTCATGAATCAATCAGACCCGGACGGCGGCAAGTACGACGCCTGGGAAGAACCCGTCCCGAGGCTCGTCATCGACCCAGACGATGTCGGTGAGTGTGAGCCCCTTGGTGTGGACGCTGAGCACGTTACTCACCGTCTCGCTCATGGGCAATGAAGCATCCGCAAGAACCAATTTCTGACCCCAGAAAGTACTCACACTCTCGCTAAAGGCATGAGACATCTCGCAGAGCGCAGCCACGAGCACATCCTCGGTGGACGCCCAACGGAGACCGAGCTTCTGACAAAACAAGCTCGCCTCCGCAAAAGTGACGTGTCTCGTCACGAGAAGCGGTACGAGCATCTTGCCGGCATGCGGAGCATGCAAAACATCTCGCGCAGAGCGAAGACGCCTACCATAAGCGCTTCCAAGGATATTGACCCCCTCGAGTCCGAGACAGTGTTTGAAAACCGTCGGCCAGGAGTAGGATTCACCGCCGATCAAAACCTCAGGGTAGGCGCTGGCAACAAGCGCACCATTCGCAATCACATCCGCGATGCGATCGACGAGCACCTTGCCAGGATCCGTCGCGAGCGAGTAAAGCGCGCTCGCATCCCCAAGCTTCATCGCAACCGCCTCCGCAATCTTCTGTCCGATTCGCAAGAGGTTCCCTGCAGCTTCCATCACATCCTTCACACTCTGCTGGCTTTTCATGGTACTCCTCATGTGCCGCACGCTCTTCCCGGGAATCGGGGGCCCTGCGCGACACGCTGTGGTTCCCGAAACCTACGTCAAAGCGCCGAATAAGTCAAGGCTTCCGTGGTATAATTGTGGCGTATGAAAAAGCAAGCTTCTTCGCTCGATGTCGTCACAATCGGCTCCGCAACCCATGATTTATTTGTATTCTCTAAAAGTTTGAGCATCACCAAGTCTCCAAAGTCAGAATCCGGTTATTCTGAGTGCCTGGAATTAGGCTCAAAAAGTTCAGTCGATAAACTGATTGATGCAACCGGCGGCGGCGCCACCAATTCGGCGACGACTTTTGCGCGTCTCGGATTCAGAACCGTAGTCTGTACCGAAGTTGGTGACGATAATGCCGGAGAGATGATTCGTGAAGAGCTCAAAACACTTGGCATCACCGACTATTCTCACCTTTCAAAAGGCAGCAAAACTGCGCTCTCAATTATTCTTTCTCAAACCAGCAAAGATCGCTCGATTCTTACCTACCGTGGCGCTTCCGAAGAAATCACGGTCGCGAATTATCCGCTCAACAAACTTTCGCCCCGCTGGTTTTATCTGACTTCGTTTCACGGAAATATCGCCGGCGTAAAATCGGTGCTTGATCGCGCGGAAGAATGCGATGCTCGCGTCGCTTGGAATCCCGGTCACAGCGAACTCGCGCTCGGACTCAAAAAGCTCAAACCGATTCTCGAACGAATTCATGTTTTAATTATCAACCGCGAAGAAGCCGCGGAAATGACCAGCATCAAAGCCGCGAACGTTAACGCTCTACTTGAAGCTTTGGCCGGAATCGCGGAATACACCTGTGTAACTGATGGCTCGAACGGCGCTTGGATGTGTACCGCTTCCGACGCCTGGCAAATAAAATGCACCGATATTCCGGTCGCAAGTACGACTGGCGCGGGCGACGCTTTTGGTTCGGGCCTGATTGCTGGGTTCATGAAATACGGCACGCCGGAACAGGCTCTCAGAATCGCACTCACAAACTCACAATCCGTGATTCAAAAAATCGGTGCCAAAGAAGGTATTTTGAAGGAATGGCCGAGTGAAAACGCGATGTCCAGAATCTCTGTGAATAAATGGTAGAGGTCAGAGCCGCGGGAAACCGCGGTTTTTGGTATCATACGTATTAAGCGTGTTGCCATTTAAGCTCCAGCTCAAAACGGTAGCTTTCGGCAAACTCTAGTCAAAAATTTGTTCAGCTTAGCTCAGGCTAAACACATCGTACCCGACATACTAAATATAAGTAGAAGGGTAAAAAAATTTGTTGACGTCGATTTTGCTCGAAATCGACCGCTTTGATCAAGAAGCTTAAATGGCAACACACTTCACATATGGACATAATCTTCGTTACTCGCCCACTTCCCGGTAAAGCAATCGACGAACTGAAAAAGCTAAAAGGCTTCACCGTAAAAGTTCATCCCAAAGAAGCTTTGATTGCGCGTAAGCAACTACTCAAAGAAGCCAAGGGCGCAGTCGCTGTGATTCCGGAGCTGACCGAAAAAATCGATGCCGAATTTTTGCGCGCCGCGGGACCACAACTTAAAGTCGTCGCAAATTACGCCGTCGGTTTTGATAATATCGACCTGAAAGCCTGCAAAGCTGCCGGAGTTCGCGTTTCTAATGCGCCTAGCCAGTCAGTCAGTGACGCCGTTGCCGAACATACTGTCACCCTTATTTTTGCGCTCGCAAAAAGAATTGTCGAAGCCGATAAATTCACACGCGCCGGAAAATACAAAGGCTGGGAACCTCATTTGCTCATGGATATCGAAATCCAAAACAAAGTTTTGGGCATTATCGGACTAGGGCGCATCGGCATAGGGGTCGCGACGCGCTGCAAAGCCATGGGCATGAAAATCGTTTACAACGACGTCAAACCAAATCCGGATTTTGAACGCGAGCTCGGCGCGATTTTCATGGACCGCAATAACCTACTCAAGCACGCCGATGCGATTTCGCTTCACGTTCCCCTGCTCCCGCAGACCCGTCATCTAATCGGCGCGCGCGAACTTAAGATGATGAAAAAATCAGCTTTCCTCGTAAATACTTCGCGTGGTCCGGTGATTGATGAAAAAGCTTTGGCGGCCGCATTAAAAGCACGAACGATTCGCGGAGCTGGTTTGGATGTTTTTGAGTTCGAACCAAAAATCACACAGGCACTCATGAAGCTCGACAATGTGATTCTAACCCCGCACACCGCATCTGCGACCTTCGAAGCGCGTTCAGCTATGGCCACGATCGCAGCACAGAACGTAATCGCGGCATTAACCGGCAAACCAATGCCAACGGAAATCAAGTTCTAAGACTTGACTAAGACGCAAAAATAAGCTATTTTCTCCGAGCGCTCACAGTTCTTTCACGAGAAGCGCTCGGAGTTTTTTATGCGCAGAATAGACCGGCTTTACGGACCGATCGAGATCCCGGATTCGGTTCAGGAGCTCGAGACAACAAGCCTGGCACGCCGAATGCGAAATATCAGCATGTCGGCTATCCCGCACGAAATCGAGGCTCACGGGTCCATGCCGAGTCGGGCCGAACACGGTCTCGGAACCATGCACCTCATCATGAAAGGTATTTCCAGCGGCAAGGCGATCTACGCGCACGAAAAGGCACTGCTCCCGATTGCCGGATATCTGCACGATGCCGGCAACCCGCCGTTCTCGCACATGAGCGAGAGGTTTATGAGCAAGCGTTTTGGCTATGACGGTGAAAGCTTCCTCGAAGTGCTGCTCGAGAAGGACTTGGAAGCCAAGAAAATCATCGAGAAAAACGGGCTCACCATCTCCGAGGTTGTTGACTGTGTGACCGGAAAGACCCGGCATTCGTGGATCCTGAACGGCATCATCGACACGGACAACATGGACAATGTCGGCCGCTACGGAAAGTGCGCCGGGCTCGTTCTGCCGGAATTCTCGCCACAACATCTTGCTCGCTCGATGTACTTCATGGCGAACGAATGGCTGCTTGATACGGATGAAACGCACCTCATCCCGCTCTGGCAGCAGGCTCGCTTCATGGTTTACAAAAAAGTCTACGAGCTTGAAAGTTTCGCGCGCCATGCGATGCTCTACCGCACGCTCGAACTCGCCGAGAAGCACGGGCTTCTGACGCGAGAATTCTTCGAACTCCACGACGCGACCGCGACCGAGTATCTGCTCCGCTCTGATGACCGCGACGTGTCGGATTTGATGCGCGAAACGGTGAATCACATCTGGTTCGACTGCAGTTTTGCGCTCGAAACCCAGAAGCCGTCGGAAAGGCTTCAAAAGCTCATCGCGATTCCCGAGATTCGCACGAAGGTCGCGGATGAGCTTGCGGAAAGATTCGTAGTTCCGCCGAATCATGTTGCGGTTCACATCGGCAAGGGACGTGATTTTCGCGGAGGCAGGATTCCGACGATTAACATGCAAGAGCATCTCCGTCTGGAATACGTGGCCAAAGATGAGCCGCCGATCTATCGCGTACGGGTCTTCGCGAATCGCCACATGGAAGGATCGAAGAAGCGCATCGCGGAAATCATGGAAACGATGATCGATCACAAGAACCAACTTCCGCAGGACTGAAATACATCAGCACACGGCTCCCTCTCCTTGCGAGATGGAGCCGATTTTAATAGACTTGATTATTGTCTTGAGTGCTGGTACTCTAGCCGAACAAATACGGGCCCTTAGCTCATCTGGTAGAGCGCCGCCTTTGCAAGGCGGAGGTAATCGGTTCGATCCCGATAGGGTCCAAAGCAAAAAACTCGCTCAGGCGGGTTTTTTGTTTAGCTCATCTGGTACGCTTGTCGGCCGTGCTCGGCCGAATCAGGGCAAGCGTTCTGCCGGGTGAATCGGCTCCGCCGATGATATTCCCGGTGGCGCGAAAAGTATTTCGCGCCTCGAGCTGTAAGCTCGTCGGCCTGCGGCCGAATCGGGGCGAGCTTTCTGCTAGATGAATCGGCTCCGCCGATGATATTCCCGGTGGCGCGAAAAGTATTTCGCGCCTCGGCAGTAGAGCGCCGCCTTTGCAAGGCGGAGGTAATCGGTTCGATCCCGATAGGGTCCAAAGCAAAAAACTCGCTCAGGCGGGTTTTTTGTTTAGCTCATCTGGTACGCTTATCGGCCTGCAACTGAATCAAGGTAAGCTCTCCAACAATCTAACCATTTTCGTGATATTATATTTCTATAAAATATGCGCGAAACGTTTGATGAACCGAGGGCCGAGTTTGAAAATATATTTCAAAAGAATAGAACAGACGCGCTCTTAAAAGAAAAGAGCCTTTTTGATTCTCTGCAAGGTTGGCCAAAACAAATCGCGAAGTCATTAATGCTCGTTTCAGCCTTCATCGCGGCTGCACCGCCAGAAGTATTCGCGCACTCACCTAAAAAAATTGAATCAAAAGCTGAAACTAAACCGACCCACGAAGAACGCGGACCGTATCATTTTTCAGATGATCACAATTGGGCGATATACGGTTGGGGAAAAGATATCCAGGAAGGCAAATTACCAGCTTCGGGAAATACGATTATTCACATTGATTCACATTCAGACCTTGGCTATGGCCGGCCTACGAGAATGACAAAAGAATTTCTTTGGTTTTGGAACAATAAGAATGCGACAAAAGAGCAAAAAATAAAGGCTCTCGAAAAAGAGTCTGAAAATATTTCGAAAGAAAATTTTATCGTTGATGCGCTTGCGCTCGGCATGAGTCAAGAAGTATTCTGGGTGCGACCAAAATGGGACAAGCTCGCAAAAGATAAGCACTACCGAATAAACCAAGAAGAACTTGGCAATAAAATCTTTTCGAAGCTCGAGGAAGTGAGTGATATTAATGCAACTTCAAACGAAAAGCTCATCACGGTTCACGAAATCCATGCAGACGGCATCCAGTCAGCGGCAGAGGATGCAAAGAGCATCATCATGGATATTGATTTAGATTATGTCGGCACAAGCGGCCAGGGCGCACAGGAATTTGTCGATGTCAAAGACCTGGAAGGCCTGAATATTCCCTACGATAAGAGCACTGAAAAAGACGGAAAAGTCAGAAACCCCGTCACCGATGTTCATCATTCTACGGACGAAGAAGTCATACAAGAAATTATAGAACTCAAACAAGCGGTAGCTGGTATTTCCGGGAAACCAATTTCTAGAACTGTCGCTCTGGAATCCGACTATCTTTTCAAAGATCAAATACAACTAATCGAGAAAACCTTTTTTGAAAATGATTTATGAGTAATTTTTCAAAATTCGCTCTTCTTCTTGGCGCTGATTTTTATAATCTTAAATACCGCGAGCTGGCAAGTTGCTTGGAAAAGATGCCTGATGAATCTTTCGTTCCACTCATCGAAAACATAAAAGAAAATCCAAGAATGAAAAATCTGATTCTTGAAAATCTGAATCAAAAATTTACCGCTGAAAAATCTCAAAACTCCGAACTCTGGAAAAATCTCATCGAAAAAGAGATACGCGGTCTGAGCCACGGAAGCACGCTTGACGAGACTAAAAAATCACCCTAATATACTCTAGCAATTTGTTCGTTTTCCCAAACCAAACAGGGGCGAAAGATGAAACCGGAAATCACAGCAATCACGGTGCGCGAGCTCGGATACAGAGACAACAGCCAGCAACTGTTCGGGCGGGTCATCCTCTCGAAGCATCCAAACGGGTTTCGCTACCAGGAAAGGTTCGTGGGCATCCAGGGTATCCTCATCCTCGGCAACCTGGAGCCGCATTACCTCCTCGAACATGCGCGCGAGATGGGACAGCTGCCGAGCGACTTCCCGGCGAACATCCCCGGAATCCGCGGCCAACTCACCGCAATCGGGAGTTTTGTGACCCGAAAGGTCAGCAGTTGGAATAACGAAGGATTCAGCTTCACGACGCCCCAGGAAAATCGGAGGGCCACCTCCGAAATCCTGCAGCTCGCCGCTCTCTACCGGATCAAACCGGAGCTCTGCGTTACAGAGTAAGTCAGCCTCACCGGTACTTTTTTGTAGCCCCCATCCCACCCCCGCCTAAATTTCCGAGGCGGGTATTTTTTATCCCTAGGCAAAGGCCTTGCCAATTCGATAAGTTTTATGCAAGATGAGCCCATTATGAAGCGCAAAATACTGCTCCGATTGATTTCATTGATTCTGCCAGCATTGATACTATTCTTAGCTAATTCCGCCTCCGCCTCATTAATTAGAAATGCCGAACTCCAAATAGAAAAGTCAGACGGAACAACTCTCAGCAAAGACCCGTTAAACATTCGTGGTGCTACAATCGGGTCTCTAGCTATTGGCGATCTTGGCAAAGATAATTTAAACGAAATCGTAATAGGCACCGGTTCCGGCATGGACCCTCTGGTCGCCGTTTTGCGCGCCGACGGTACAAAAATATTTCGCTTTTTTGCTTTCCCGAAAAAATTCCGCTCCGGAGTTAATGCGGTGCTTGGTGATTTGGATGGAGACAATATAAACGAAATCATCGCCGCTCCAAATTTTGGCGGCACGCCGACGATTCGTATTTTCAATAATCTCGGTGTCGCTAAAACAAAAGGCGCGAACAAAGTAATTATAAAAAAAGAGTTCGATGCTTTTGATAAAACTCATCTAAATGGACTCTCACTTGCTACCTTAGATTTTGACGGTGACGGCCGCGCCGAGATAGCTGCTTCCGAAGGACCCGGTGGCGACGGAGAAGTTCGTATTTTTAAAGCTGACGGCACCAATCTTGCGATTTTTAAGCCTTTCAGCGACGAAATAGGTGTTCACGGAATCAACCTTGCAGTCTCCGGATCAAATATTATTTGCGCCGAAGCATCAAAAGGTTCACACGTTGCAGTTTTTGATAAAAACGATTTGATGAAGGCTGCAAAAGCATGGGAAGCATTCGGTTCGGACTTTGACGGCGGCATCCGCGTTTCAACTGGAATGGAAATGCAACAGCCGGCCATCTTCATTTCACCAGTCAGCGGAAAAAATCCGAGCATAAAAACTTTTTCACTGATCGGAGACTCATTGCGCGAGAAAAAAGTTTTCGAAGAAGATTTTGAGGGCGGAGTTTTTGCGGCACAGTGGATAACTTCTACAGGAGAAGAAACTTTTATCGTAGCTCCGAGCTCTCCAATTTATCTAACCTCAAAAAGCGACAAAAAATATATCGAAGTCGACCTTAAAGATCAGCGTCTCTATGGCTGGGAAAACGGATATCTCGTACGCACGTTTTTGGTATCAACAGGACTCAAAAAAACACCGACTCCGATCGGAGATTATAAGGTCCTGAGAAAGCCATTATTTGTCGATTATACTCTGATTTACGGCCCAAATGACCCGCGCAATTACGACTATCCGAATACCCGTTGGAACCTAATGTTCCGTCCGCATTATTATATTCACACCGCCTGGTGGCACAATAATTTTGGCCGTCCGATGAGCCACGGTTGCATCAACACGTCAGCACTCGACGCCGAATGGATTTATGGTTGGGCTCCGATGAGTACGGAAGTAAAAGTTATTGCCTCGCTCGACGAAAAAGCGAGCATCGCGACGACGATAAAATAATTTCGCCGAAAAAGTGTGCTACAATTCTTCTTAAGCGCGGAATGTACGCGTACTTTATTCTTAACGCCAGACTCTTTTATGAAAAAGAAGAAGGTTGTAAAGAAGGCGCACAAGAAGGTTGCGAAGAAGAAGGCTGCCAAGAAATCAAAGAAGCGCTAAGCACTTCCGATTTCGAAGGCAGGAATCAAAAATCATCCTCATGGATGATTTTTGTTTTACCTCAATCGCCGTAGGTGCGCTTAATTTCTTCCGGAGAATTATTCGAATCCTTAAGTAACTTAATATTAAACAGCTCAGACGCCTTAAGCATCTCCGCCGCCTCTTTTGTACCGGAATCTTCAACAAACTTCCGAAGCGCTGCCAAATCCTTTACGAAGCAATGCCCGCCGGCACCGCGCAATCCGCCATTCACCGTAATCGTGTGACTCGTACCGATTCTCGAATCAAGAACCGTAGCCGCACGTACCGCTTCCGGATCAGCGCCATAGCTCGCGCACAAATCGTGAAGCATGTTAAAAAATAAAACTTTCATCGCGAGAAAACCATTGCCCGCATATTTCACGAGCGCCGCTTCCCGCGCCGGCATCACAATTGTGTGATTCGCGCGCGCCAAAACAGCGATCAGCTCATCGCATTTCGATTTTGATTTTTCAGTGTAGCCGATGATGTTTCGCTCCGGCCAAGCGACATCGCGCGCCGCATGTTTTTCGCGCAAAAATTCCGGCAAGTGAAGCAGAAATATATTTTGATTCTCAACTTGAAGCTCATCCGTCGCACTCGGCGAAATCGTTGAACGGATTACTGCGATCGAACCGGGCGCAACACATGAAAGCGCCGATCGAACCGCATCGAGCGACTGACCTTTTTCATGAAGAGTAGGCGTTGGCACGGCGATAAAAACTATCCCGCACTCACGAATCAGTTCGCGATTGGCTTTATATTTTTCCAAATCGTAGCGAATGACTTCGAATCCGCGCGATTCAAAATTGTCGGCATAAGCCTTCCCTACCCAACCCTGACCAATAAAACCGATTTTCATATATAAATACTTTATCAATTGCCAAAAGTATTTACCAATTAAAAGAGCCGCAATCGCATCATTCAGCAACCGCGGCAGGTCGGACAGCGCTTCGGAACCAGAACATATTCGAGAATCCTCTCGGCCTCATCGAGCGTCTCATCGGAAATTGCCATACCGTCACGCAACTTCTGGGCGATACTTTCGAGCAGGCCAATCTTCAGAGCATCTTCATGCGTCACGAAAGCTGCGGGATGTGTACTGTATTGAAAGCCCGCAACCATGATTCCGTGCGGCAGCGGCTTTGCTGATTCTATCCAGCGACGCAAGCGCTTGGTAAGCGCATCAACCGCGCCAATTTGGCTTGCGAGAGCTGCTGCTTCATAGGTCCGCATTGCTCGATGTTCGTGCAAAACGGTCCTCACGGCACCAACGAGCTTTTCCAGCTCCCAAAGATCGCTTCCAATAAGCTTGAAAAACATAGCTTCTCCTCCTCGACGCAAACCGTACGTTAACTCACTTAATATGTCAACGTTAAGCCAATAAGACTTGCCTATTAAAAAGACTCGGAACAGCGCAAGCCACTCCGAGTCAGAACTGTCTTATAACTAGCGAGCTGCACAGGTTACGCGAGTTTGATTTTCTTCGGCAGGCTGTACCCCTCAAAGCACTTCGCGATACGTGCCATGTAGGTGCGAATGTCCTCGGGCGCAGCACCGTTTTCGTCGATGAAACCACGGAAGCTCGCCGCCTCCAGATTGGTTCCCGGAATTCCTGCGCGGTACCAGACGATGCTCGGAACCTGCTTCGCGATTTTCTCCGGAACGTCGTGAATTGCCTGCAGCATTCCCGAGATAGATCCGCGGTTTTTCAAGAGGAGCTGCTTCAGCCAGTCGTTCGCCGGCATCCAGCCATCAAGAAACCCATCATCGTCGTCAAACTCGATCACCTGAGCGCGAATCTCACCAAAGATTTCCAAGACTCGCACTTTGAGGTCGGCGCCAATTTTTTCATCCGCGAGGAATTCCATGATCGGAGCGATGGTCCCCTGGCTGTCGTGCAACACATCGGGTCTATGCACGAAGGCTTCCTGCACGTATTCCCACAGGTCGTCTTCCAGACCAATCACGTACAAGAAAGTCTGAAGCTCGAATCCAGAGTGATGTCCGAGCTCATGCAGAACATCGTTCGCGCGAACCGCCGACTCGGGATAGCCGAGGATCAAACCACTCAGACGCTCCGCGAACCGCGGACCACAGCGTTTGCCCTCGCCGTTGTCGTAGAGCGAGTCGGTGCGCTTGATGTTCACGGCCATATTCCCGTCCATGCCGTGTCCGACTTCGTAGTCGCAAAAGCGCACAAGCTTTACGTTTTCGCACAGGTGATGATGAAGTGCGCTCTGATTCACAAGCATCCGGCCATGCAACTTCACTCTCGACATTCCGTGCCGCGCGAACACACGCTGAATCTTCCCGAGGAACTTGTTCGTTGCCCGACAGCCGCGCATGGCTGGACGAGCACCGACTGCGAGCGCGAGCAAATGCCCGAGCTCCTCCACGGCCGTCTCGCCGCAGTGTTGATGTTCGTCGCGATGGGCCGAGGCCCGGTGCTCCTTCTCGTAGACAGAAATGATGTCATCAATCAGCAACTGCGTGGTCGAGTTTTTCAAGCTGCCTCCGTACTTTCACCATGCGTGAAAGTTAGGCAAAACTAGCACTATTCACCGCGTCTGTCAAGCCTCTGATATTTAAAAAGACCCAGGATTGCGTGAGCAACTCCGGGTCGTAAAATGTGGGACCACTCAACCAACTTTACGAGTGAGAATCCGAGTTCCGTTCGGAAGACCGCTCCAATTCTTGATTCGCTCACCGGTCTGAACTTCACCCGTCGGAAACAAGTAGAGCGTGAGCTTCGAGCTGTACTCGCGACCGGCAACGCGCATCGGACCGCGCTCGAGCGTGAGCGTCGCGACCTCGGCGCATCCGAGCACGATTTTGGTCTTCGGCGGCACCGGGACAAACTCATCACCGCGAATCACGTTACTATCGGGCGTCACGTAACAGGTGTCATGATCGCGGTAAGCGCTCTGAATCTTGCTCCAAACAGTTTCGCCGGCTGCGAGTTCGACCACAGGTTCGGCGAGCACCTGAACCGCGCGCCGCGTCGTTTCCATGTAGACTCGCGTACCCGGCGGAATACTGTCCCATTCCTTGTCCTCGAACTCATCACCGGAGCGAATCACGCCCGTCGGAAACACGTAATAGGTAGTGGTCGCATTGTAAGCCGCGCCCGCTACCGTCCAGGCGGTCTTTCCCTTCAGGATTTCGTTCGAGGCAACCGTGCCATAGACTTGCGCGATGACCTTGGTCGGAGTCTCGACCGCAACCGGCTCTTTCTTCTGAAGCTCCTCAAGCCCGGCCATCAGAACCTTGAACTTGTCATCATACCCGACGCGCCCGGCTTCGTAGTCCAGGTCGCGCGTGTCATGCTTCACACCGATGCGCCGCCAGTCGATGTTTGACGCGTCCGACCGGCGTCCGCGAAGTGGCAAAACCCGCGACCAGTAGTTCGTATTCGCCGCCACCTGGTAATGGCCGAGCACGTTCGATTCCGGAACCTTGTACTGCTTTCTCAGCTCCGCAACCAGTGGCGCGAGCGACTTGTACTGCGCGTCGGAAAGCGGGTTGAAATAGTACCCGACAATTTCGATGCCGATGGAAACCTCGCTCAAATCGGTTTCGCCGTGCCACATGCTTTCACCGGCGCTGTCCGCATAGTGCTCGCTCGGCATCACACGGTAGATCGTGCCATCGGTATCAATCACGAAGTGGCACAAGCCCCAATGATCGAGCCGTCGCATCGAGCCTTCGAATTCACCTTCTGTTGTGTGCAAAACGATGTATTTCGTCGTCTTGCGCACCGGGTGATGTCGCACATGCCTTGGCTTCGCGAGGTCCTGCGCGGTCCAAACATACTTGTCGTCGAACACAATCCCGGATTGTATTGCAACCACATATGTCATCACTGCGAGCATTGCCTGCATGAGCGACTCCTCTCTGCGTCGAAGACGCTAAAAAGTCAGAAAACTCTGGCGCGAGAATATCACTTTTTTGAGTTTTTGTCAATACAAAGCCAAAAAGCTAACAAAAAACCGCCCGAATGTTCAGGGCGGCAAACCGATCACGGCACAAACACATATCCCTTGTCTTGCAGCTTCGGAATCATAATCTTGAGCGCTTCGAGCGTTGACGGAGAGTTTCGGCCACCAACGTGAAAGAGCATCGTCGAACCGTGAGTTTTGCGCAGATTCTGGATGGTCCATTCCGCAATCCGATCGGGGTGCCGCGAAAAAGCATCACCCGTCATCACATCGGCGCCGACGACCGTAAGACCGAGAGTCGTTGTGACCGTCGCAACCACAGCATCACTCTGACACAGACCTGGGAAACGGAACTGCGTCGGGTACTTTCCGGTCACGGCCTTGATCGCTTCCTGCGCTTTTTTGATTTCCGCGAGTTGTGCTTTCTCATCCACGATGCGCGGACGCACTTCGCAGTCCGGAGTGAAACCGACGTGGCCATACGAGTGATTCTGAATCTCGAAGCCATCCGCAACCCACTTCTTCACAACATCCTGGTAAGTCTCGACGAAAAGCCCGGTCGCAAAAACTGTGGCTCCAGCGTTCCGTTCTTTCAGATAGGTGAAGATTTCCGGGTCGCAGAACTGCTCAACTTCTCCACCGTCCGGTGCGCCTTCCGCGAGCTTCTTCACCATCCCCCTCGACATATCCGCATCAAAGGTCAGATGAATGAGTTTGATTTCGGGCGCCTGTACAGTCGCCTTCGCGCGCTCCAGAATCGGAAGAAGCGCAGCTCCAGCGTCGTCCGGAATTCCCGCACCGAGCGTCGCGACCACGGAAAACTCACTATTTTCATCGAGCGCACTCACATCCGCAGGCTTGATCGTATACCCTTTTTTCTCGATCTCGCGCTGCATCCATTTCCCGATTTCTTCGTCACCGGTCCGCACCGCAAACTTTGTCTCTCCCGCGCGTTCTGAAAGTTCGATCTTGACTTCGATATCGCTCGTCGCGGGATCCTGCTTCAGAATTTCTTGAATCTTTCCGGCCTCGCCTTTCTTCCCGGTGCCGTTGCGCAGAAGAACAATAATCTTCTTCGCCACAACCTCGCTCGCGTCCAACTTTTCAACTTCACGTGCTTTCGGTTCCGGCGTTGCGATTTCCAGAACGATCTGCGTTTCCGGATTCGGTTTTGGTTCTGCCGGCTTCGCGACAACCGCGACATGCGCGTCCGGAACTTCGACCTTAACCGGAACTTCAACAGGCACCCGAGGTACATACTCACGCGCATCAGCCACCCGAGCGCACGGCGCCAAGAGCGAATCGAGCGTTCTGCCAACACCCTGCAGGAAAAGCATGAGCACAAGAACAAGTGCGCCAAAGAATCCGAAGACGACACCAGCAAAGAATTTCTTCATCGACCCGTCCCTTCTGCGTCGAAACGCGTTCAAAAGAAAAACCTCCGCTTCGGAGGCTATCTTATTTTCGGCTTTTTGTCAACACTGAGCCATTTATCCGCGCTTTTTGGCCTTCTTTTCAAGCGCCGTAAGCATGAACTCAGCCGCTTTCATGTGAGTTTCTGGATAATTTCCAATATCTCCGTGACCGCCGCGCACCGAAAGAAAGCCGTCGAGCTGATCCGACTTCGCAATCTTTTGAATTCTTTCCATCGGAAAAACCGGGTCATCAACCCCCGCCATGACCACAATTCCAATTCCTTTATCATGCAATTCACGTAGCATGTCGTGAATCTGCGCCGTCGCGAGAGTGCGAATTTCATTCGCCGATCGAATTGGATTTCTCGCGATATATGATTTTAGGTGCTGCGCATAATTCGCGTCCATTTTTTTCGCCGTTTCTGTGAGCGGGATTTCGGGAAGTCCCGGAGTTGTGTCGGTTCCCGGAATCGCATCCATGGATTTTTCGTGCAATTTTTGTGCGCCAGAACCCTTCATCAGGCGCAAAGCTGAATCTTCTCCAATCATACCTGCCGGTCCATACAAAACAATATTGCGAAAAGCACTCGGTTTTAAAGTTGCGGCAATGATGGCTGCGACCGCGCCTTCCGAATGCGCGATTACATCGGACTTTTCGATACCTTTTGATTTCAAAATCCCAAGAATCGTGAGGGCCTTGCGTAGTTGCTCCTGCGGATACTTTTCGAGTAAATCTTTAGGAACTTTTTCCATCGAACCGCCGGTCCGCGGATGATTAAGCGACATGACTCGCCTATCCTGCTTCATCAAAACCTCCATCGAAGCCTTAAAAGCATCAATCCCGCCGCCCCATCCCGGAGAAATAAAAACCGGCACTGAAGTCTTTTCGTGTTCAGGGTGAATATCGACGACTTCAGCCATTCCGGCGAGCGTCGGAATTTTCTCGCGCTTTTCAAACTGCGATTCAAATGACGGCTCATCGGGTCGACCATGTTCAATTTTTTCTTGCATAATGTGTGCTTATTATACAACAAACACAACCATCGACGCTGGACGGGTCACTTGTACGCGCCTTGACGATGTGGAACGCCGACCACCATCACAATCAATCTCTGCTTCTGAATCACGTAAACAATCCTATATGGCCAAACACGTAGCGAATATTGGCCGAGCATATCGCCGTCCAATTTTTTTCCAACAAAAGGAGTTTTTTGAATTACAAAAAGCGCTTCGACGATCCGTCCGCGATAGCGAATATCAACTCGCTCAAGATCCTTTTCCGCTCTTCGCGAGAACTCGAGCTGAAACTGATTTTTCATACCCCCATTTTTTTAGAATATCGGAAAATGGCACGGTTCGACCGAGACGCACATCTGCTTCTGCCTCTTTTATTCGTTCGCGAATATCCGGAATCTCTTGCAGTACGTTGATGGTTTCAACCATAGATTCAAAATCCTCTATGCTCATAAGCACAGCAGTCGGCTTCCCGTTTTCGGTTAAAGTATAGTAGTTATTGGGAATCTGAACCTTTTTGGTAATTTCAAAAATCTTCTTGCGCACTTCGGAAATCGGCAAAGTGGTTTTTGAGTTCATATGTGTACATTATAGTGTACACATCTCAGAAAAGTCAAAATTTAGGGTTCAAAACCTGACCACGATAGGATATATTTTTGTCTCCCTCGCCCAACAAATTACGTTTCCAGACATTTTAAAGCCCCATCACCATTGTAAATGATACGGGGCTGCGGTCGAATATGAGCCTTCGACGTAGGCTTTTTTTTTACAATAGGACCGCAGCAGGAAGAACCGGATAATCCAGACACGGGCGACGATTAGCCCGTCTAAACATCCTCCCAATCACAACCCTCTTCTGCTTTCCAAACACGCTACTCTCACGCTTTCTCCACTCCAAGACAGCTTCGTGATGAGGCAAATACAGCCCCGGCTCAAAACCACTCATATTCCTGACCGAATAGATCAGCTGAACGTTGTTCCCGTTTTCATAGCAGCTGAAACTTTCATCCGGCATCCACCAATCAATACCTCCCTCAAATTTTTCCAAGTTGATGCCGTTCTTCCCGCCAATAACCATCACATCCACATCCTTATGCGCCGAACAATTCGAACGGCTCCCCCACCAAGCCTCGCGAACAAGCCCTCCAATTAACATGCCAACAAGTTGGTTTCTCTTCAGAATACCCTCTGCCGCAATCACTCCCCTGATGCCCGTAACCGCATCCAGAGGCTCCGGACATTCGAACTTCTGCAGCATAACGCAACTATGTCGAAGCACCTGTCTTTGATCACAACACATAACCATTCCCATACCCATTTCCACCTCCTTTTTTGACTCAATCACCCTAAACTAAATTTGTTATTTTGTCAATAGCGATTAACTCTCGGCGAATTCAATACCGAGTGCACCACCTCCGAAGAATATAGTCTTCGGATACTATGTTCGGTGAATATGCAAATTTTAAGACTTGAGGAGCGGAAAA